>ERZ1292625.514-Hain-H41-01um-R1-514-length-58342-cov-7_pt1 | contig 58342 bp, 64 predicted proteins | sample MGYA00564400_ERZ1292625 | MGnify/ENA primary metagenome ERZ1292625 (study PRJEB36523, sample SAMEA6512639) | groundwater metagenome | collected 2019-01-08 | study: AquaDiva: Metagenomics assemblies of 32 groundwater samples | reverse complement strand
CATCTCCTTTCATTTTAGATGAATGTGTCCAAGATGTTCGATGCCTTAAGAAAAGGTTTTAAATAAGTCTTGACTTTTCCTTTTGATAGTGTTAGAATAGGTTTCCTCAACTTAGCGGGCAGCAAGTTATGAGGTACTTTTGGACGAAAAAAATGAAAAAATAAATAAGTCTGAAGTTGTATTCAAAAAAAACCTCAAAGAGATGAGAGAGGTTGTTTCCTTTGCGCAAGAGGCTAGTAGAAGGGTAGGTAGCCTTGATACCCAGGTAGGGAAAGTTGCATTTCGTGCAAATAAGGTTCTTGGTAGAATATATCTTCTGCCGATGACGGTAGAAAGGATACAGATCTTACAAGAACTGGACGAAGCAATAACCAAAGCGCAGAACGACACCGTCGAAACAATACTAAAAGAAGGCGACGTCGATCTGATAGAAATCTGCTGAATTGCTGCCGCGAATTGAGGAAGGGCGCCCAACAGGGCGCCTTTTTCTTTTAGAATAGAGTTTTAAGAATATTTTTTTTCTGCTATCATAGACACTACTATGGGGCAGATAATAACCGTTTCAAATCAAAAGGGCGGAGTGGGTAAAACCACGACCACGATGAACTTGGCAGCATTCTTGGCAAACGAAGGCAGCCGGGTTCTTTTGATTGATCTTGACCCGCAAGGAAACTCCACAAGTGGTATAGGGATAGACAGAAGGAGTATAAAGAAGTCTCTTTATGATATTTTGATAAATGAAACTCATCCGCAGGAGGCGATATATAAAACAAAGTACGAAAATCTGCACATAATTCCCTCATCTCAAGTCCTAGCCGCAGCGGAGGTAGAGCTCGTAGCTCATATGGCGCGCGAACATAAGCTGAAAAATGCCCTGGCAAAAATATCAAACGATTATGACTATATATTTATGGATTCTCCCCCTTCTTTGGGGTTACTCACGGTCAATGGATTAACCGCATCAGACAAGATCCTTATACCAGTACAGGCAGAGTACTTTGCACTTGAAGGTCTTGGCCAGCTTTTACACACTGTTCAGAGGATTAAGACAAATCTAAACCCAAAAATAGATTTGCTCGGTGTACTTATAACGATGTATGATAAAAGAACAGTTTTGGCCCGTCAAGTTGAAGGTGAAGTGAAAAAACATTTCCCCGGAAAGGTTTTTGAAACGATAATTCCGAGAAATATTCGTCTTGCAGAGGCACCGAGTTTTGGTAAAAGTATATTCGGATATGACAAGCTCGGCAAAGGAGCAAACGCTTATAAAAGTTTAGCAAAGGAGGTACATATAAAATGTCAGTAAAAGGCCAAAGAGGACTTGGTAGAGGCTTGGATGCTCTTATTCCTACAGATGATAATCTAAATGTAAAAACAAAGGCGTCAGGAGAAAGACTGATGCATGTTCCGACGAACTCCATTATTCCGAATTCTCAGCAACCCAGGCAGACATTTGGCGATGAATCTCTTGCTGACTTAGCCCAGTCCATACAGGAACATGGTATCATCCAACCGCTTATCGTTGTGCCCGCAGAAGACGGTTATGAACTAATAGCGGGAGAGAGGCGACTAAGGGCAGCTAAGGTTATAAATCTAGAAGAGGTTCCGGTTATAGTTCGGAATGCCGAAGAGTTGAAGAAACTAGAACTTGCCTTGGTTGAAAACGTTCAGAGAGATAACCTCAATGTTATAGAAGAAGCGCTTGCATATCAGAAACTTATGCAGGACTTTTCACTGACTCAGGATGATGTGGCAAAAAGAGTAGGAAAGTCTAGGAGTGTAGTCGCAAACAAGATTCGTCTTTTGAGTCTGCCGGTTGATGTAAAAAGGGCCATTAATAGTAGTCAGATATCAGAGGGACACGGTAGGGCACTTTTGGGTCTTGAGAGTCAGGAACAGATAGTTATGCTTTGTGGACTTATTATCGCCAGAAAACTTTCTGTCAGAGAAACGGAAAAGAAAGTGAACGAAGTACTTGCCGGCGGAAGTATCAAAAAAGATAAAGTAGAAGCTGACCCAAATGTTGAAAAACTTGAGAAAGAGCTTCGTGATAAGATTGGTGCAAGGGTACAAATCCGAAGTAAGCGAAACGGTGGCTCTATAGTTATTGACTACTCGTCTCAAGAGGAACTGGAAAGAATCCTTAGCTTTTTAAAAAAATAGTATAGATATTTTCGTAATCTAAGAGGGGTTGGTATTGGAAGCCTCTCTTTTTTGTGTTATAATACTGTTTCTTGGGTGAACCTTTAAGTCTACATTTTTGTATCTTTCACTGGGAGGTGAAACGTGGGTGGTTTCGTAGATAGCTTTTCAGAACCGATTAGTGAGGAGGAGATTGAGTATCACAAGAAGATAGCGGAAGAGGCGGCAGCGAAAGTAAGAAGATGCGGTTTTCCGGGTTGTGGTGCCAAGCTCAACTCCCGTAACAAAACGGACTTCTGTGCACTTCACGGCGGGTGGAGAGATAAGCCTATCTTTCGGAAGAAGATTGACCCAGACTGGAAACTCCACTTCATGGAAGCTTATGTGGAGCTTAAGGGTAGGGGTATAACAGTGACAAAGAAGTCACTGCAAGAGCACCTTCCCGATAGTTCAGTGGAGAGCTGGATAAACCGGCTTAAAGAAAAGGGAAAGGAATATATCACAGTTGATTCTGGCCAACCGATATATTCTCTCACCGGGAAAGTTGTACCTCAACGCGTCAGGAAAGAAGTGAGACAGGTAGTTGCCTCAGCAAAAAAACTGGGCAAGAAGGCTACGAAAAATGAAATAAAGGGGGATGCTGGGTTAACAATAACTCCGACTGTAGACGTTCTCAAAGAGGCGGTGAACGGAGGTTATCTGAAAATAACCCTTCCCATCCGGGAGATTAAGCTGACAAAAAAGGGGGAAGCCCTGGTTAATGAGCTTGTCCTGTAAATGTGGCAACCCGGGCGCGTTAAGCGTCCGGGGTTTTTCTTTATAAGAGATTTTAGTATTTTGGATGTGAGACTAGTCCGAACTTATCAAATGGCAGGACCACAAGCCACGCTTTGCCTGTTATATGATTTTTAGGCAGTACTCCCCACTCACGCGAGTCAAGGGAGGCATTTGGTTGTCTGTTGTCACCAAGAACAAAGTACTCGTCCTCTTTGATGGTTCTTGTCATATCACCTTTTAGCTTATAAGTATCATCCTTTGGTATATATGATTCATCCAGGATAAATCCATCCGGATGTTCTTTGTTTTTAATCTTTATAGTACCATCTTTGATTACCATGGTTTCTCCGGGAAGGCCAATGACTCTTTTTATAAAGTTAGTACAGGGTCCTTGCAGAAAAATACTCTTTATAAAACTTTCATTTATAAACTGAGTGCACTGGTTTTCGGGGTGTTTAAATATAACCACATTTCCTCGAGAAAAACCGGCAACCTTTGAGGAGACCTCTTCTACAAAAATATATTCATTATCTTGGAAGTTTGGTTCCATGGAACTACCCTTGACAATAAAAGGCTGAATTATAAAAAATCTTGTCACAACGACAAGTAGTACTACTATGAGTATTGTTCTAAACATCTCAGAAAAGAATACTCCGGTAATGGCAGAAACTTTTTTTTCGTGTTTTTTTGTTTTTTCCTCTTCTAGCATGTTTTTTTCGATTTAATCCTTCAACTACTAAAACAGTTTACCAACAAAACACTTGGCGGGGTAGTGTTTTTTTTGTATACTTTTTCTTGTGTAAGAGTTACTTTCAAAACCAAGGATACAATGAGTAAAAAATCGATAGAAGACATATTAGGTGACATTGAAAACGAGGAAAGCGGAGAAAGTGTGAAAAAAACCGAAGGCAATGACAAAACCCCTATAAAATTTAAAAAGAAAAAGAAAAAGAGCTGGAAAAAGAGGATTATTTTAATATTGTTTGTTATTTTCCTTGTTGCTGGTTCTGTGGTGGGTGCTAAGGCTTATATGCTTGCTAAGAAAATGTTTGAAGGTGGCGCAGCTCCCGGACTTCTCGGTTTCTTGGGACAAGGACAACTAAGGGGTGAGGCAGATGGCCGAATCAATATACTTATTCTTGGTATGGGCGGCGGGGATCATCCCGGAGGTACGCTAACAGACACCATCATGGTAGCCAGTATCAAGCCGGCAACGAATGAAGTGGCGATGCTTTCGATACCGAGAGATCTCTATGTAAATGTTGATGGTTATGGCAAGGATAAGATAAATGCCGCATATGCTCTCGGGGAACAAAAACACTACTCGGGTGGTGGTATGGCACTTTCAAGAGAAACAGTTTCTAAAACATTAGACTTGCCGATTCACTACACTGTTAGGGTTGACTTTGAGGGATTTTCCAAACTGGTGGATGCGGTAGGTGGAGTTGATATAGATGTTGAAGAGGATTTGTATGATCCGTTTTATCCTGACGGATACTATACTATCAAAAAAGGTACACATCATATGGACGGAAAAGCGGCGCTTAAGTATGCCAGAAGCCGTGAGACCACTTCAGACTTTGATAGGGCAAAGAGACAACAAAAGATTATAGTAGCAGTAAAAGAAAAGGTTCTGAGCGCTAGTACCCTCACCAATCCTCAGAAGATGAATGATATTTTAAATGCATTAGGTGATCATATAAAGACCGATATGCAGATATGGGAAGCACAGAAGTTAGCTACCATTTTCCAAAAAGTCGATAAAAATAAGATTATAAACAGAGTTTTAGATAACTCAGAGGATGGACCGCTTGAGTCAGGCAATATGGGTATGTATGTCCTACTCCCTAAAACGGGTAATTTCAAGGAAATCCAAGCGATTGCTAAAAATATATTTACCGACTCAGCTCTCAGGGGCGAGGCTGCAAAGATTCAGATATTAAACGCCACAGGTGCTTCCGGTCAGGCAAAAAAGACCGCTGACAGCATGTCAGGACTAGGGCTTAAGATAGAGGATATGTCAAATGCCAAAGAGGTAAGTACGACCACAGTTATTTATGATCACTCAAATGGAACAAAACCAAAAACGATAGAGTTCCTGGAAAAAAAGTTCTGCGTCAAGGCAACCCCCAAAACAGATGAAACCGGACTGTCTGATATAACTGTCAGTGTAGGAAAAGACCAGCTAAACAAAAACTAATGAGTTTTTTAGCAAAAAATAAATCAGATGCTATCCTTGGCCTTCTCTTTATGGAGAGTATACTGCTTTCACTTGTCCTTGAAAACAAAGGTCTTTTTTGGTTAATTTTTATCGCATCCACGGTTACGGTTTTTCTCTACAGCATCATGGTCCTGGATGTTCAGATAAAAAAGTTTTGGGGTAATGGTAGGCGTAACGACATTATATTTATTATTACGATGACAGCCTTGATGAATGCTAATATTATGATTTTCCCGAATCGCATAATCTTGGCTATAATTTTTGCCGCATATTATGCAGGGCTTCGTTATCTAATATGGATGTTCAAAAAGGAAACAGTGACCCAGATACAAAAAAATGCCATAAACCTAGCTGCACTACTTGCAGTATTTTTGGGTACAAACTTCAACGCTAATATCGCCATAATAGCAGAAAAGAGCATGGGCGGTTTTGTAGTCTTACCCGCCACTGCCCTTCTCTTTGCCCCTATCTATTTGATTGCCTACTATAACTTTATTAAAAACAGAGTCGCAAAAAAGTGGACCCATGTATACTCACTTGTGTTGGCGCTAATATTGTCAGAAACGGCTTTGCTTGCCGGTTTTTATCTTGAAAGATATCCTAGCATTTATAAAACAGAAAACGCTTCAAGTATGTCAATTGTTACATTGCCGCTTTTTTTGGTTGTTATATACTATATGCTATATGGACTTATGATACATAAGCTTGAAAAAAGACTAGTTCCCAGAGTGTTAATGGAGTACGTAGGGATATCAGTCGTGATAATGGCAACACTTTTTATAACTATCAAGTGGTTTGCTTGAAGAGGGGGAATAAAATTTTCATTTAACAGTTTCCCCTCCTTCACCAAGGCTGCGGAACGGGCAGGCAGTGAATTTTCAATGGAGCAATGAAGCATTGAGAAATTTAATGAAAATTAAAAATTGAAAATTGCCGAACTAAAGGTTTAAGCACTATTAGAGCAAAGGAGAAAGAAAATATGTCTGAAAATTATGAAGAGTATAACTCCCAAGAGCCCACAGAAGAGTTTCATGAGCACTCCATGTGGCGGAAAAAAGCACCCCTTTTGCTTATCGCAGCCTTTGTGCTTGGTATACTGGGTGGTATTTTGGGGTCTAATATTTCAAATGGAAACATAAAAACCAACCTTGGCGGTGGAGGTGAAAAGACGTACAAAGTTACCGAACAGTCACAAGTTATAGAAGCGGTAAAAAAAGTCAGTCCGTCAGTAGTTAGTATTACAAGTGAGGGTTCAACTTCAGGTCTTTTTGGCTCGGTACAGAAGACAAAAAGCGCAGGAACAGGCTTTATAGTGGAGTCAAATGGACTTATAGCCACAAACAAACATGTAGTTTCAGACAAAAACGCTGTATATAGTGTATTTACGAGTGACGGCAAAGAGTACAAGGCAGAGATTAAGGCGCTTGACCCTTTAAATGATATAGCCTTTTTAAAGATTGATGGAAAAAACCTTCCCGTGGCAGAGCTTGGAAACTCCGATGATCTTCAAGTTGGACAAAGTGTGGTTGCCATAGGAAATGCACTTGGTCAGTATCAAAACACGGTTACAACCGGAGTAGTGAGCGGTGTGGGCAGGGCTATAGAAGCGGGTGATTCTACGGGAACTACTGCCGAAACACTGGAAAATGTTATTCAGACTGATGCGGCTATTAACCCCGGAAACTCTGGTGGGCCACTTGTCAATATTGCCGGACAGGTGATAGGTATAAACACTGCTGTAGATCAACAAGGACAGCTCATAGGGTTTGCAATACCGGTAAATATGATTAAAAAACAAATTGATTCTGTAAAAACTTCCGGAAAGATAGAGAGACCAATTCTCGGTATTCGTTACATACCCATCACAAAGGAGTTCGCGACTAGAAATAACTTAAAAACTGAGAAGGGTGTCCTCGTTTACGGCGGAGGCGACTTAGCCGTACTTCCCGACTCTCCGGCGGCCAAGGCGGGTATCAAGGATGGAGATATCGTTCTGAAAATGGGGAACGACGAGCTAGACTCAAAGCATTCAATTATTGGATTACTTCAGAAATATTCCCCGGGAGATAAAGTAACACTCACCATACTTCGTGACGGCAAAGAACAAAAAATAGAGGTTACTCTAGGAAAAAGCTAAAAAATTGATGTCATTCTGGCTTGTCCAGAATCCAATTCATTGTTTCTTGTTTCTTTAGATTTATTACGTTTACGTTTGACAGATGTATAGAGTTTTGTTTTAATTAATTCAGTTATAACAGTATAATCATAAGGGTTAGCTAAAATAAAGTGTATGGCTGAAAAAGAGAATTGCTGGGAATTTAAAAAATGTGGCCGTGAGCCGGGCGGAAAAGAAGTTGAACATCTCGGTGTTTGTCCCGCTACTCAACCTGGTGAAGGTGATGGTGTAAATGGTGGTAAATGTCGTGGCAGGGTGTGTTTTGCTGTCACAGGAACTTTCTGCGGAGGTGAGATACAGGGGACATTTGCACAGAAAGAGATAAGTTGTCTGGACTGTCCGTTCTTCAATGTCGTTGAAGAGGAGGAAGGAACAGACTTTTGCTTGCTCCTTCCGGGGCAGACATATACACCGAGATACCAAAAAGAGGAGAAGTAGCTTAAGTGTTTTTGACTTAAAATACCTCAGTTCATATATATAATATGTCTGACTTATACTCGAAGGGTTGGGCTTTTTTATTTAAAATAGCGTATAATTTATCTATATGACGAAAAAAAAGAAAAGCTCAAAAAAAGACTTTATCTGGGCAATTATAGTTCTTGTTGTTTTCACTATTATAATAGGTTTTCATCCTCAAGATAAAAAAGTCTGTTTTAAAAATACATGTTTCAAGGTCGAGACTGTAGCAAGCGAGAAAGATCTCTCTATAGGTCTCATGTATAGAGATAAACTAAATACCGATGAGGGTATGCTTTTTCTTTTTCCGGATGAAGACAGACATTCTTTTTGGATGAAAAATACCTACATACCTCTTGATATCATCTGGCTCAATAAAGATAAAAGAGTTGTTTATATTAAGGATGGCGCTCAGCCCTGTAAAGAAGAAATATGTGAGACCTTCAAAACCGATACAAATGCTCTATACGTGCTTGAAGTCAATGGGGGGAAGGTTAAAGAAGCTGGTTTGGTTATTGGTGATGAGGTGAGTTTTAACTGGGATTTACAATGAAAATAGTCTCCTGGAATGTGAATGGTATTCGCTCTGCGATAAAAAAAGGGCTCTTTGACTTCATTGAAAAAGAAGGAGCGGATATCTATCTACTTCAAGAGGTAAAGATATCAGAAGAAGATTTAGTAGAAGTTCCCGTGCCAAAGGGTTATCATTTGTATCATTTTCTGCCGGAGAAAAAGGGTTATGCGGGATTAATAGCCTATTCTAAACAACCCTCTATTAATGTAGTCAAGGGGTTAGAAGTGGAAGTTTTTGATATGGAAGCACGGGTGATGGTTCTAGAATATGATAAGTTTTTTCTCCTTAATGCATACTTCCCTCATTCTAGACGCGAACTAGCGCGTTTAGACTTTAAACTTGAGTTTAATAATGTTTTTCTGGAGTACGTAAAAGAGTTGGCAAAGAAAAAACCACTGATTATTACCGGGGACTTTAATGTGGCCCATGAAGCAAGAGATCTGGCGAATCCCAAACAGAACGAGAGGAATGCTGGTTTCACTACCCAAGAGAGACAGTGGTTTGATGGATTTTTAAAACTAGGATTTACCGATACATTTCGTATATTTGAGTCAGAAAACGGTCATTATACTTGGTGGTCAAATCGAAAAGGTGTAAGGGAGAGAAATATAGGTTGGCGCATCGACTATCTTTTAGTAAGCAAACAATTAGAAAAAAAAGTTAAAAGCAGCAATATACTAGACCAAGTTTATGGCTCTGATCACTGCCCAATTGTGCTCGAAATAAAGAGATAATTGAGAGTATTGTCATTCTGACCCGTCTCTCTGAGGCAAAGCCGAGGTGGACCTGCCTCGCGGCAAGGCGGGCCGCCACCATATCAGTGGAAAATAGAGGAATCCCTTTCTCTCAAATGTTCAAGTTTCATCCGGGCTACCATGTCAACCACTTGATATTATGCCTATATGTAGGCATAATTTTATTTTAATATCGTACACCCCGGACAGGACATCAAACATTAAGCACAAAACATATTATTTAATCTGCCCCTTGGGGCTATTTTAATATCTAAGTGGTTGATAAATAACCCTATTTGTGGTTAAATCTACATACCTTAATTCAGATCATACCAAAGGAGGACAAGGTGTTCTTTATAGCATTAGCGTTTGTAGTTGGCACACTGGTAGCCTTACTTTTCGGTTCTCTTGCTCGTGCCTATTTCAAGACTGAGAGGAGACGGGAAAGCGGAAGACTTATGGGCGTTATGGGGAGCATCATGGCCGTAATATTCTTCTTCGGTTCTCCAGTCATTGGTTATGTGACTCAGCTTCCTCATGCAACTGACTCTGACAGAAAGGTCGTGCAGGAAGTGGTGTATCCGTTACAGAGCCTCGCCCCCGGTCAGTCAGTTATTGTTGGCGGTCTTTCCTATTACGGCAAGTCGGGAAGTCTCGCATCCTGTAGTGCTTATGTATTTATGGATGCAGATGGCAATCGGCAGATGATTGGGACAAGTGGCACATGTGCGCGGCCAGGTGATGATTTCGACAGTGTCAAAGTCATTGAAGACGACTTGGACAAGCCCGTATTGAAAATCGAGTGGTTAGTACAGCCCGAAACAGATTACGGTTGGTTTGGATTCAGTTTCAGCCAGGACAAATGGCAAAACGAGATTTCCTATAAGCAAGCCGTGATAGAAGTTCCAACTGGTGAAAAGCTAGATTTCGCAAATCTGTCACACTAATAAGGCGGTTCTCCCTACTATGGCATAAGGGAAATCACAGAATTGCGAGATGAACTCTTACAACGAGTCAGCAGCTAAAGGAGAAATCATGATCGATCTTCCCGAAAGAATAACTCTGATGTGTGATTTATATCAGGAGGAAGCTGTACAAGCATTCGAAATTCTACAAGATGCCGGATTTTTCATCACCATCGGCCATTACAAGGATTCTGCCGAATGGGCCTGCCCACGTGTTTATGCAGGACAGTATTCAGCCAATGGGCTTGAAGAAATCCGAGACTTTGCAGAGATCTTCGGTCCTGTAGCTAAAGAAAAAAACTACAATATAATCCACGCTTAAATCCAATCGAAAACGCACCTTGCTAAAGGCCCCTTGCTGTATGGGGGCTTTTATCTTGGTCATAAATCATTGACAGATAAAATCCATGAGATAGAATAAATGAGGACTAACTTGGGCGGAAAAGAAGTGTTTCAGAGGTTAAGCGGAGATCTTCTTCATGTGCCGTTTAAGACTATTTAAAAGGAAAATATCGTCTTTGAGAGTGTTTGAATAACGTAGCAGGTGGTCTGCCAATATATATGAAAAAGCACTACACTAATACATATTAGTGTAGTGCTTTTTAATAGTTGCTTTAAAGGGGTTTTTATTATCAAAATATTTAGAAAAATACACATATAAACGCTTATATATAGTGTTAATATATTATTTATGGAAAAGGATAATATAACCGAAAGAGATGGTTTTGAGGGCAAGGCGACGTCTGTATGGCTTGATACGACACCAAGCACTCATTTTGCCGCCCTAAATCAAGACCTATCTGCCGATATTTGTGTTGTAGGTGGTGGTATCGCCGGGCTGATGACGGCATACTTGCTCACAGAAGCCGGACACAAAGTCGTGCTTATAGAGGCAGGGAGAATTGTAGAGGATGTGACTGCTTATACTACAGCAAAGATTACATCTCAGCATGGTGCTATTTATAGATATTTGATAAAAAATCTTGGTGAGACGAAGGCAAAGATGTATGCCGATGCGAACCAAGCGGGTTTGAAGAAAATAGTTTCTATAATTTTGGAGAATAAAATAGACTGTGATCTTATAAAGCAGTCCGCCTATATCTACACGGAAAAGTATAGGAATGTTCCAATGTTGAAAAAGGAGACGGAGTCTGCTAAGAGACTAGGGCTTTTAGCAACATTTACCGAGGCTACACCGCTTGGCTTTGATAAGGGTGCCGTAGAGTTCAAAAACCAGGCCCAGTTTCATCCGCGCAAGTTCCTGCTTTTTTTAGCGCGAGAGATTTCAAAGTCCGGTTCTATTTTTGAAAATACCAGGGCGCTTGATATCAAAGAAAACAGGGTCGTTACCGATAAAGGTGTGGTAACCGCTAAGCATGTCGTGATAGCGACACATTTCCCTTTTTATGATAAAGACAGATTTTATACTAAACTTTTTCCGCATCGGTCTTATGTTTTGGGACTGAAGTTAAAGTCAGAGGTTCCGGAAGGGATGTATTTCTCCATTGATGGTGATAGAAACACTATGCGCAACCAGGTGGTTGATGGTGAAAGGTATCTTTTGATTGGCGGTGCCATGCACCAGACGGTACATGGCGGGGGAACAGAAAAAGCCGGAGAAGATGCGGATACCTATAAATATTACCAAAATGTGAAACAATATGCTGATACTAGATTTAAGATTGATTCAGTCGACTATCACTGGTTTACGCAGGATAACCATACGCTGGACAGAGTCCCCTATATTGGGAAGTTGTCAGGAGATAGAAATATCTATGTGGCAACAGGATTTGGTGGCTGGGGTATGACTACAAGCGCGGTGAGTGCTATGATTATCACTGATTTAATCTCCGGCAAAGTAAATCCTTGGGCGCCCGTGTTTGACCCGACAAGAAAGGACTATGTGAGACACACAAAAACGCTCATTGGTGAAAATGCCAAACTAGCAAGACATCTCCTGTCAAGACGACTAAGGAAACATTCTTTTGATCTTCCGACTGGTTTTGAGTCGGGGGAAGGAAAGATTATTAAGGTAAGGGGCAAAAAAGTCGGCGTGTATAAAGATAAAGATGGGAAGATTCATGCGGTCTCGCCAATATGTACGCATATGGGATGCATGGTGAACTGGAATGGTACGGAAAAAACATGGGACTGTCCCTGTCACGGTTCGCGTTTTAACTATGACGGTAAAGTTATCCATGGCCCGGCGCTTAAAGATCTAAAGAAAGAAGAAATCTAGATCTGTGTCATTTTTCTTTAATTGTGTTATAATATCATTATCTTTAAAAATCGGAGTCGGGGGTAGTATCCCGACTCGTTCATTTACATGAAGGGGGCGGCAGTCATGAAGTTTAACCCAGATGAGAAGTATGGCATAGTGGTAAGCCTCATTTCGGCCAACATCTTTCTCTTCCTGACGAAGATTACATATTTTGGCTTGCTGGAAAAAGGAGTATCGCTCAACATGGAGTGTGGTGTCCAGGCTTTCATTTGTTATGCCTTCTTCGGCGTCACGATATCCTCTCTGTATACACCCGTATACATACTTTGGATAGCTATCAGAAGAAAAAGGAGTGATACAGATGAGTACTATAAATAGTTTGGTACTTTTTTTGTCTGGTGCAGTCGGATTAGCGCTAGACGTGAAGTACCCGGACGCACTTCGCTTCGGTTCACCTATGTACATAGCATTCTTGCTATACATCATTCTATGCCTCGGTTTGGGTGTCGGACTTCTCTTTCTGAGATTTATTGGCCGCCCGGGAGACGCAGAAGATCCGAGGAGGTAATGTGCGGAAGATAATAAAAATGATAGACGCTCTACCATTCTCCGTAAAATGGTGTCCCATTTGTTTCATGATGCGACACTTCTACCCAATGTCCACACCTTTTAAGAAAGGGCGGTGAACCATGCTTGAAAGTATCGGGAAAGTTCTAAGATATGGAGCCACGGGCTGGCTGTTTGTGGCACTCTCTTTACTCTTTGTCTATCTGTCGTGGGTACTTCATATGGGCTGGGTTTTTTACCTAGCCTCAGCGGTAACGTTTATTATCGGGGTAATCCTTGCGTGGGAATTGATAAGCCTGATGCGCAAGCCGGTAAAACTTGTGGAGTTCAGAGATGGAGACCTATGGGTTGCCCGTTGCCCCAAATGCGGGGAGGAAATAAACTCCAGTCAATCAGGATATATAGATCATATGGTTAGAAAGAAAACTTGCGTATTTGACTGCAATGAACTCATCTAAACCAAAAACGGAGGTGGGTCTCATGCTTCTATTCAAGGACATAATGAAGTGGGTCGGTATTGTGGTTGGGTTTGGCTTGGCAGGATATATATTCCTGCTGATCGGTCCTTGGCTCCTTGCCGTCATCGTATGGGTGCTTGGATTAGTTATCCTGTTGATGTTTGTTGCGGGGAACGTCAGTGAAAGACCGCATGTTCTTCTGGTAGAGATAGAGTCGGAAGGGAAAAAATATCTCTGGTGCCCAGAGTGTGGTCGTCAGTGGCCCAGGAGAGCTCTTCTTGAGTGCAACAAGGACATTATTTACGACAAATTTCGGTGTCTTAAGGGGTGTAGGTCCTACAGCAAACTCCTTACGACATAGCCGAAATATTTCTTGGCGGGTTGTCATCCGGGCACCCGCCCACGTCCCGAAGGGCAAACAAACCTTCGGGTCTTTTATTTTGTAAATCTACACGCTCAAAAAAGTCTTGCCTGTGTTATACTAAAACTATTCAAATAAAGCCAAACTAATCTCTACTAGAAGGGAGAAAAAATGAGCGACAAGGACACAAGGGAAAAAGAGAGGAACAGGCAAAGGGCCGACGAAAAACAAAAAGAGGGGATTAGGGAAAAGGAACAGGCAAAAAGCCGAGCCGACGAAAAAGAAAGAGATAGGATGCATAGAAAAGAAATGGATAAGAACCGAGCCGACGAAAAAGAAAGAGAGCGAATACACAGAAAAGAAATGGATAAACCGATTTAAAACCGGACCTTCTGCTGTGTATTTTTCTTTAATTATGTTATAATATCTCTAGCGTTATAAGAACCAGAGGGAAACCAATGGTTTTTGTTTTTATATACGAGTATTATTCAAATCAAGAAAAAGGAGAATTTCATGAACGACAGAGAGGCTAAAGAATTTCTGGACAGGAAGGTACAAGAATGCCTTAAGGACTTTCCTCGTGACTTCTCCACGTTGGAGGAGGTAGAGATAGAACTTGGGAAGCGGGTTGTCACTTGCCTCGAACAGACACAGTCGCCCGAAGAACTCTGGGCGATCCTGCAGGCAGACTACGACAACTTTGAAACAGCTCTTAGCCTTTCAACGCCGATGTATGGTGCCTATGGCGGCAGAACAGTTTCTTCCGAGAGGGCTGAAGTGGGAGTCAAGTACTGCATAATCCACAACATCCTCTTCTTCAGGAGCCTCAATCTCTTGACTCGGCGAGATTCAGCAGGGCCCAAACGACCGGAAGGCCAGGAATACGGAGCCGGTACATTTACCTGTTATACTTTCGGACCTACTCCCGACAAACAGGAAAAATAGGTTATGGGCTAATCGTATATATAAAAGAGTCGCGGGGGCTTTCGCCCCCGCCCCAGCCCGAAGGGCAAACCGAACCTTCGGGTTTTTTTATTTCCGTAAAATCTTTATGCTATAATCAAAACATGAAATACTTATCATTAATCCTGTCATCTGCTATTCTATTAGCCGTAAACGCGATACCTGTCTATGGTGTTTTGTTTTTAGGGTGGGATATATTTACCATAATGATGATTTTTTGGATAGAAACAGTCGTGATAGGTATCGTAAATATCCCTAAAATATTAATGGTCCCGGATGTATCAAAAAACATACCCGAAGATGCTTCTGAAGATTATAAAAAGTTTGCAAGCGCACCAAGATCTGTAGTTTTGGTTTTGTACATCCTTATATTTCCCTGTCTTATGTTTATCTTTTACATTTTGATACATCTCATAAACGCAGGGGAGCTGTCTGAAACAAGAGATACAAATGTTGATTTATCTCTAGGCATACCTCTAAACCAATTAGCATTCTTTGTGGCGTCGTTTTTTATAAGTCATCTTTCTTCTTTTTATCTCAACTTTTATCGGAAAAAAGAATATTTGAAGACATATCCTTATAGTCAGATGTGGGGACCTGTACTTAGAATCTTTCCATTTTGGTTTGCTATCTTCATCTCTATGGCCTTTTTCAATAAAGCTGGTGGTCTAGTCCTCGTTGTTATTATTCTGAAAATAATATTTGATCTAGGCATGCATATCTATGAACATACTAAAAAAATAAAATAATTCTATGAGTTTAAACGAACTAAAAAAAGACATGAGAAGTTTTGCAGACCCAGAAAGGGCTGTTAATTCCCAGAGATTTTTCAAAACTGGAAAAGGGGACTACGGCGAGGGAGATGTCTTCATTGGTATAAGAGTTCCGGATATCAGAAAAGTTGCGAAGAAATATAAAGAGTTAAGCGTTCCTGAGATTTCCGAACTTGTCAGCTCCCCCATTCATGACGAAAGGACGTGTGCCCTTATCATTATGACTCTGCGTTATCCAGGAGATAAGGATATTTTCTATAAACTCTATCTAGATAATACTCAGTATATAAATAATTGGGATTTGGTTGATGTCACATGCCCAAGAATAGTCGGCGACTACCTGCTAGACAAACCGCATGATGTTCTTTATAAATTAGCAAATTCAAATGATCTATGGGAAAAGCGGATAGCCATCATCTCAACACTTATGTTTATCAGAGCGGGTGAATATGATGACACTCTAAAGCTTTCAGAAATACTTCTCACTGACTCTCATGACCTTATTCACAAAGCGGTCGGCTGGGCGCTGAGGGAAGTAGGAAACAAGTCAAAGGAAACAGAAACAGACTTCTTAAAAAAACACTACAAAACCATGCCCCGAACTATGCTCCGCTATGCGATAGAAAAATTCCCAGAACCCGAACGCAAAAAATACCTGAACGGAGAAATATAGCCCTAAAAAAGGTCGGATCCTTGCAGTACTCTGCCAGGTCCGACCTTCAAAGCGACACATCAGACTATTCTTAAAATGTATAGATTTAGACCCATATAATACGCTTTTATTGACAAAATGTATAGATTTGATATAATTTTCACTGCAAGGAGTTTATGAAAAAAGAAAGATATATATCAATAGGGGAGGCGTCAAAACTTTTAGATGTTTCTATTATGACGCTTAGGAGGTGGGATGAGTCTGGCCGGTTGGTCTCAGTCAGAAAACAGCCAAAGGGCAACCGTTACTACAGACGAGAAGATGTTGAAATTCTGACTAGTGATTTACTTCAACGAGCGCAAGATTGGGTTATCTCAGGAAAAGATATAAAAGAAGAGTACTACTCTCGGACTAGTGATATTTTTCAAGCTCGCCTAGTATCTATGGAAAAGCTATTAATGCAGGATAATGAAGCAAAACAGATATTTTCCTTGCTAGTATCTGTGACCGGAGAAATAGGCAACAACTCGTTTGATCATAATCTTGGACAGTGGCCGGATGTGCCTGGAACATTTTTCGGTTATGATATCGAGAAGAAGCAGATAGTTTTAGCGGACCGAGGCCTAGGTGTTCTGGCCACTTTAAAAAGAGTGAAAACTGGTTTAAGATATGATAAGGATGCGCTCAAAGTTGCTTTCACTGAGATAGTCTCCGGACGAGCTCCTGAAAGCAGGGGAAACGGCCTGAAGTACGTTCGCCAAGTAGTATCTCAAAATCCTATCAATCTCTTCTTTCAGTCGGGGAATGCGAAACTTCAAATGCTTGGAGGAGGGAATGAGCTAAATTTAGTTGAAATGAAGGGAAACAGTAAAGGGTGTATAGCATTTATTACTTATTAAAAATATTATGATTATTGAGCTAAAAAAATTTGGGACAACGCTAATCTCTCGGCAAACGGGTAAAGAGGCTTTTTTGGCTTTTCAGTCAGCGCTTGAAAACATACAAAGCGACGAAACAGTTGAGATTGACTTTGATGGAGTGCTTACCTTTTCGCCTTCTTGGGGTGATGAGTTTTTGACACCTTTGCTTGAAAGGTATAAAGACAGTTTAATACTCAAGAAAACGGATAATCCTTCAGTTAACGCAACTATTGAAATTCTGGAAAGATCTCTCGGAAAAAAGTTCAGGATCTCGGATTAGGCATTACAAAACCATGCCCCGAACTATGCTGCGCTACGCAATCGAAAAATTCCCGGAAGTTGAAAGAAAAAAATATCTGAATGGAGAGATATAGGAGATCTAAAAAATAGCAGGTCGCATGACGGCAGCATCCACGCCGAGAATAGCGGTGATGGCTCTCTCTTCACTGTCAAACTCTCGCTAGTAAAATAGGCATTCTCTCCCTGTCTTTTTTCTTTATCCTATGCTATAATCTTTGAACTAAAACAATATTTGTTATGGCAAATAAAATTGATGGTCTTGAAAAAATAAAGTTTGAATCTGATGTTGAGAGGCGCTTTTTTGATTGTGATATCACTCAGTATAAAGGTCAAACAGGACAAGAAATCGCACAGATAGCAAAGGATGAAAGAAACGTCGAACTCTTTCTTTTGGCTGCAAGGAGACTTTATGAAGCAAATGAAGGCCATTGGTTATTTGTCATAAATCTAGCAAACTATACATCTGCAAAAGGATGCAATGCATTATCGAGAGGAGATTATAAATCAGCGTTAAAATATCTTTCAGATGCAACATCTTTAGTTCTATTTCGTTATGAGGAGTGTTATGAAAAAAACCAACTATATTTAATAGAAGATACAAAAAAAAGATTAGACGGGAATCTCTATAATTTATTATTGAGTGCATATTCGAAAAAAATTTTCGATAGTAAAAATCAATCAGAAGAAAAATCTGATATTTATTCAATCGAATATTTAATTGACAAAAAATTATGGCACAAAATTCAATCATTATTAGGAAGAGAATTTGAAACAGTTTTATCCATAGCACTATTTGAAACAACTAATAATGATCAATTTCCGCATTATTTTTTATGTGATATTTCAAAAAACCTTCAAAATATAGATAATCAAAACCCATATATTGATAGGCTTAAGTTTAGCTTGAGAAAATATCAGAAATTATTAAGGAAAAAGGTATTTAAGAAAGATAATTTCTTAAAAAACAAAGATGAACTTAGAGAGATATGCTGTGCTTTCAAAATTCTGACAACTATAGGAAAGAATGTTGAGGGGGGCAACTATTATAGCTACCTTGATGAAGTAGAATATTTGAAATACAAAGCATATTTAGAAGAGAGCAGAGAAAGGGCAGAAAAGCACTTTGACGAGGCACTAAAAATTTTAAAGGCCAATAGAGCTGATGATATAGAAGTAGAATTAATGCTTGGCAGAAAAAACGAGTTTCTATCAATATTTGAAAAAGATAGAAATAAAAAAATCAAATATTATAAGGAGGCCTCTTCTCATTTTACGACGGCGCACAGTCCTAAGTCTTATATGATGAATTTGCTGATAGAGTTAACATATATGGATATTGCTATAAAAGATAAAGATATTGAATATCTTTTTACGTCTACGAATACACTAATTGCCGATTATAGAAAGTCACTATCATACATAGATGATTCAAAGAGAATTTATGAGAAGTTAATTTTAATTAAGTATTATCTTCAAAGTAAAGAGGCTAAGCTGAAAATGAGAGACATAAGAAATTTATTATCAAATGACAACAAAAAAATAGCCTCAATGATTTTATCTCTAGACTTTTTTAAAAAATCTACATTAGAAATAGATTATCAAAAATCTGAGTTTTTTGATAAAGCATTCTTAATGCTTCTTGATAAAAATGGAATAAATGTTAGCGACATAAGCGGATTTGATTCTTCTGAGAGAATTAATTTAGGAAAAATATTAGTGGAAAATAGTGCAACAGAGTTAAAGGGTTCTATGGACATGAGACTAGAAGAATACTTTATTGAAGGAAAAAAGATGAGAGGGATGATTGAAGAGTTCTTACGATCGATCGCCGGTTTTTGGAATGCCGAAGGAGGTAAGCTTTATGTTGGCGTTTTGGAAAATAAGAAGATTTATGAAGAAAATTTTGAAAAAGTTCTAAAAAAGCATAATGCCATTGAAAAAATTAAGGGCAAACAAGGTGAACTTCTTCTCTTAGGATCGGAATTTGAATTTGGCGAAGAGAGGTCTTTAGAAAAGTTTACGAATAAAGCAGCAGATTTGATTGGTAGCTCGTTTTCTAATGAGATAATGTCGATGAGGATATGCAGAAGTATAAATGAAATTAAAGTTAATGATAACAACACAATTATTGAAATTGATATCGAAAAAGGAGACACCCCTGCATTCTTAGGGGATAAGCTCTATATTAGAAGGGGGGCATCAGAGGTAGAAGTTAAGGCAGATCGATTGGTTAGATATCTAAATTCAAGATTCCCAGATTATTATTGATTATAATTAAGTAGTATTTTTATTAAAATAAACACAATCAAGACTATTGCAAATACCAACAAGAACTCAAATAGCTTTAAAAATAAATTTTATTTTGTCTACTTGTTTTGCCTTCCTGTAAGGATGATAATTAAAATGATTTATCTTATATACTGAGTTTACTTATTTTAGTATAATAAATATATGGAAGCTGAAACAAAAAATCAAGACCTCTCAATACTAAAGGATTTACATTCTGAAGAGGATGTGAAATCAAAGGTAACCATTCCCTATTTTAAAAGATTGGGGTATAAGGATAGCCAAATCTTTTTGAATGTACCAATCAAAGCTTATTTAGGGAGACAATCTAAGGTGGTTTATGCTGACTTAGTGATAAGGGAAAAATCAACCCCTATTATTATCGTTGAGGTAAAGAAGCCAGGGACTCAGCTTAATGAGATTCATAAAGAACAGGCCATTTCTTATGCTCGACAGTCTGAGCATGTTGTACCTATCGCAGTTATAACAAACGGAATCTCCTATAAGGTTTATGATGTTAAAACCAAACAACAACTATCGGATATACCCAAGAAGAATGCGCTGATTTCATTTCTTGCTGATATAAAAATTAGCAGAGAAGAAAAGGAGGAAGCGGGAAGATTCATAATAGAGGGGTATAAAAACGTTCAGGAGATAAAAAGTGCGCTTGACAAGTGTCATGACATCATTAGAGGCAACGATGGGCTTGACCCTATTAGTAGCTTTGATGAAGTGAATAAAATAATTTTTACAAAGATTCAAGAGGAAAAAAGAAGCAATAATCGTTTTAGAAAAGAAATAATTAAAGAAGATCCGATCGGAGAAATAAATAAGATTTTTCAAGATGCCAATAATAATTTCGAAGAAGCCAATAGAATATTTAGTCATGATGAAAAAATAAAATTAAGTGCTGAAACGCTGATTTCAATAGTCGAAATACTGCAACAAAAGGCTATTTCTCAAACAAAAGATGACTTGATCGGTTTAGCGTATGAATCATTTCTTCCCTCCATTTTTAGAGGAGCAAGACTTGGACAATTTTTTACTCCAGATAGAATTAAAGAATTTATGATTGAGATTGTATCACCGAAGATTGGTAATTTAATCATTGACCCCGCTTTTGGTAGCGGCGGTTTCTTGGTTTTATCTTATAAAAGACTTTTAGACAACATAAAAAGTAGTAATTGGGATAGTAACAAAAAAGACATTGAAAAAATAAAATTGTCTTCAGAATATCTCTATGGTATTGAGATAAACCCGCGTCTAGAAATTGCCTGCAAAACAAATATGTACCTACATGGTGACGGGCGCACAAAAATTTATCGGGGAGATGGTCTGATAGATACGGGAGACATTAAAGAAGATAAGTTTGATATTGTTATAACAAATCCTCCTTTTGGGGCGAAAATAGATAAAAAAGAGATCCTTGATAAATTTAATCTTGGGATAAAGAGAAATAAACAACAATCAGAGATTCTATTTTTAGAAAGATGTATTAGGTTGGCAAAAGAAGAAACTGGCAAAATTGGTATTGTATTACCAGAGAGTATTTTGATGAATACTACTTTCCAATATGTTAGAGACTGGCTTGATGAAAATGTTACCATTGATGCTATCTTTAAAATGCCTAATTATGCGTTTAGTCCTTCTGGTGCTACGGGTATTCAGACAAGTTTAGTTTTTATGACAAGAAAGAAACCGAAATCCTTGGATTATAAAATTTTGATGGGGAATATAACAAAAATTAGTTTTGACTCAAATAATAGACCTGATGCCGACTATCTTCCAAATGCTTCTTGGTATTATCAAGAATTTAAAACAAAAAATAAAGAAATTTTTGATGATGAAAGTTTTTATGTGATCAAAAGGGATGATGGGGAGTTGCTATCAGTTAATTTCTATAAACCAAAGTATTTAAAATTACTGAGAAAAATAAAGAAAGAAAAGTATATTCATCTATCAGCATTAGTAAAGGAAGAAAAATATTCAATAGTTGATGGTCCCTTTGGAACACAGTTGCATGTTTCTGATTATAAAAAAGAGGGGGTACCCCTTATTAGGGTCAAAAACATTGGAATAAACGAGTTTCATCCCAATGATCTTGCCTTTATTGCAAAAGACAAGCATCAAACACTCTTAAGAAGCAAGGCTGAGAAAGATGACATTATTATTGCAAAGACAGGAGCAACATTTGGAAAAGCTTGTCTTTTCCCTAAAGAATTGATAAAAGAGGCCAACATTACCGCAAGTTGTTGCAAAATAAGCATTGATCCTAACAAAGCAAATCCATATTTTATTGCCGAATTGATAAATTCTCCATTAATACATAGTCAGCTCGAAAGATATTCTGAAAAAGCAGCTCAACCGGGCTTTAATTTGATTGAATTACGAAAGGTTATTATTCCAGATGTTCCATTAAATGAACAAAACAAAATTGCTGATAGTATTAAAAAAAGAAAAGATATAATAAGAAAATTGAAAATGCAAATCAACTCAGAATCTAGTTTAATAAAAGAGGAAATAGAATCACTCTGAAAAAATAAAAGTAGGCGTGAAGGTAAGATAAGGATAGGTAGTTCTAAGCAAACTTTCAGCTTAATTTTTTTACATCCCCAAAGTCTTCAGGACTTCGTAGACCAGAAATGCTATTTTAACTTTGTCTACTTGTTTTGCCATTATTAAAAACTTAAAATAGAGCTATGGTAAATAAAAAAGAAGACTTTAAAAAAGGCGAGATAATAATCTATCGGGATAAAGGCGCTCCTAGGATTGATGTACGCCTAGAGAAAGATACTGTTTGGTTAACACAAAAACAGATGTCTTTACTTTTTGATAAGGGTATCCCTACTATAAATGAACATATTAAAAATGTTTATAACGAGGGTGAACTGAAGGAAGGTCCAACTGTTCGGAATTTCCGAATAGTTCAAACGGAGGGCAAGAGGCAAGTCGAAAGGTCCGTGGATTTTTATAATCTCGATGTCATTATTTCTGTTGGATATCGAGTCAAGTCTCAAAGAGGTGTTCAGTTTCGTATATGGGCTACCAAAACACTTAAAGAGCACTTGGTCAAAGGTTACACGATTAATCAAAAAAGACTTCTGCAGGCGAAGAGTAGTTTTAAGGAACTGCAGGAAGCTATAGACTTCTTAAAAAGAAAGTCTGGACATGAACTTTTGGAGGGCCAAGAAAAAGAAATATTGGATTTGCTTGCCGGATATTCAAAGACACTGAGTTTGCTTGAGAAATACGATAAAGAGAAGCTGAAACCGTCGAGAAAAGGGCGAGGTAAGTTTCATCTCACCTTTGAGGACGGTGCTAATGTGGTGAGTGAACTGAAAAAAGAACTTATATCTCGAAAGGAGGCAAGCGGTCTTTTCGGTCAGGAGTATGAGGACAAATTTAAAGCAATTCTTGGAAATATTTATCAAACATTTGGCGGTAAAGATTTGTATGCAAGTCTAGAAGAGAAAGCGGCGCATCTTTTGTATTTTATTATTAAAGACCACCCTTTTGCCGATGGCAACAAGCGTATTGGTTCTTTTCTCTTTGTCTACTTTTTGGACAAAAATGATTTTCTATATAAAGAGAGTGGAGAGAAAAAGTTGAATGACAACGCTCTGACGGCTCTAGCACTTCTCATAGCTGTCAGTGAACCGAAAGAAAAAGATAGACTAATAATAATGGTTACGAATCTACTTGGTGTATAGAATTAAGAAATAGAACAAAGTCAGTAACTTACATTCCCAAAGTCTTCAGGGCTTCGTAGATTAGGAATGCCGGCCAGACGAGGGCCTTGAGCACCCCAACAACCCCATCCCAGAAGTCGCTTGCGGTTTGGACATAGTAGATAGCTGCACCGATAAATCCTAGAAACCAGACCATCCCGGCTGAACCGCTTTGTGTAGCAGTTCTTTTCTTATCACTACAACACCAACCCTCAAACTTCTTTTCTATTTTCTCCTCTATTTCCTTTTCTTTATCTGTATCCATATCATTTCTCCTTACCCCGCAATCGGCGGCGGTTATTTAATTATTTAAATTATACTATCCTTTTGCAAAAAAGAAACTTGTAAAACTATAAGTTTATAGAAAAAACACTTGTAATTTATAAATTATTATGTTATAATATTCCTCATGTTCCTTCAAAACAAAATATATCCCTAGGAAGGGGGTAGTTCAATGTTGTACATTCTGATAATAGCAAGCGTACTACCTCTTTACGTAACACAGATAGCTCTGAGTTTCGCTGCCTACCACTGGTTTTTTAAAAGAAAGTTAGCCAAAAAATGAATTTTGCTGACTGTTATAGGATCATTTCTAAGTTCTATATCATTATATTCAAGCAGATTCTGGTTAACGGCTGCTGCGGCGGATAAGTATGAGGCCACGAAACTTTCCATATATCTACTTCTGGTGAGTGGGGTGATGTACGTAGTATATCTTTTGTCCGACAAAATCGAGTGTATTTTACAAAAAGATTCAATCAAGACAAGGGAGTGAAGCGGCATGAATGAGATCCTTGGGGGTAAAAAACCCGAAACTATTCGGGAATTTGTGGAAGTGGTTATCCAATCACTTCTAATCATCTGGTTCCAGAAGTTTAATCTGGATGCCAACAAACTACCAACAGTCATCGCTGAGGTGTTTACTGAGAACGAGGATATTCTCAATGATGACATGGCGATATCGGAAGCGACATTTGAACCTATGGAGCTTGCTCTCATATTGAGCGAAAACAGTATTTACACGAGCAGGCTCTATGATGGGACTCCGATAACAGCCGAAAAACTGAAGGTGGCGGCGTCCGAGTTTTTAAGGGCCGGTATCAGGGCGCAGTTCATAGCCGAGAGGCTAAGGGTTGAGCTGTTTCCCAGTTATGAGGACTAGTTAAACTATAGTGTTCCAGAGAAGGGCGACCGATGACTCATTGAGTCATTAGTCGCCTTTTCTTATCCTAGATGACAAAAACACTAATACAACTATTAAAATAATATAAATCCAGCAAGAGCTTACTTTTTTTGTGTTAAAATAGTCTTATGGGAAATGAAAAACCAGCCATAAGCCAAGAGTATGAGGAAGCTCATCAGATTAACAATGTCTTAAATGAAGTCAAAAAGACGAGAGAAGCTTTTGACACAGACAGTATCAAACCCCTTGAAGAAGAAAGTGGTAATACTACTATAGTTGATAAAAATATAGAGATGCTAAGTAAAATAAAAAATATAGAGATGCGAAAACCCCGATTTAAAAAAGATATAGATACAGTGGAAAGAAAAATGCGAGATTTTATCCCAGAGTATACAAATGATATTAATATAAGAAACTTTATCAATATTTGTTCAGAAGAAGACTTTGTGAAGGGAGCATGGGGTCTTGAAAATCCCCTAGATCACCCCGCCTATGTTAACCCAGAAGAAATGATTATTTATGTTCAAGAAAGATTTCTAAATCAGAAATTTGCTACGTTTGTGATATCACATGAACTAGTCCATCTGATATCATATGGACAAGGGAAAACTCACAAGAGTGATGGTGACTTTGCTAAATATAAAACGCGTTCTGGGATTAGGGACGATGAAGTTGATTATACAAAAAATGTTTATGATATAGAGAACATCAAAGAAACAAAAACAAAAGAAGGGCGTCTAAATGAATATTTGACAGATTATTTTACTATTGAAATGCTTGGTGGTCTTGGTAGTGAGGAACTCAACAATATTATAGGTAAGTCTGAGTATCGAACGGAGTTAGCTAAAGAACATGAGATTATAAGTCTAATAAAGGATATTACTGGGGAAAAAGTTCTGCGAAGAGCTTATTTCGAGGGAGAAAAAGAATCTTTTGTGGGCTTCTTGGGTGAGGATAACTTTAACAACCTTTCAAACCTTTTAGATAATGGAGAAGAGGATAGAGCAAAGGAGTTACTGCTAGGAATTGTTAAAAATAAAAAAAATCCTTCAAGCTAAGATGACAAAGGGGTCAATGTTTTATATAATAGAGATACTTAAATATAAGGAGAAAAGTTATGTCAGATAAAAGGTTTACAACTGAGGAGGCAAAAGAAATCGGGGACCGACTTGGAATCCAGTGGGATATGTTTGATGTAGAGCAGTTTCGGGTGGGCCTAGACGTAGAACTAGAACACGGTACCGTGAACAGGACTACAAATGTCACAAATGATAATCCACTTATGACGGCAAAAATCGCCCTTGCCCACCTGAATGAAATCCGCGACTACTACACTCGTTTGGAAGCGATGGAAAAGGAAGGCGAAGCATACTGGGAAGGGAAGTAGTTCTATGAAAATAACAAAACATGGTCAATCCTGCTTTTTGATTGAAACGAAGCAGGGGTCAAGGATTTTAATAGATCCAGGAACTTACGTTTTTGGCATGAAAGAAACTCTTACGCCGGGTGATTTTCAAGAAATTGATGTGTTGGTTATCACTCATCAGCATTCAGACCACTTTGATGTAGAGAATGTAGTCAAGATTATTGAGGGCAACAAAGAACATGGCATAAGAATCTTTTCGACAACAAGTGTTAGAGAGATTTTAAAGGAAAGAGGAATAGATTTGGAAGTAATTGCGAATGGCCAAAAAATAGATTCACTTGGTGTTGCTCAAGATATTTCCATAACCGTGATTTTATCTCAGCATGGCCCAAAAAATGGGATACTGCCAAGTGGCGATAAGGTTCCAATTGTTTCTGGCGTATTGATAGAAGAAAAGGATGGAACAAGCTTTTATGATCCGGGCGATACCATTGAGTTAAAGACAACTGCGGATGTTATTGCGACACCTATTTGCGGAAAAGTAGTTTTAAATATTGAAGAGGCGAAAGAACAGCTTCTAGAATTAAAACCAAAAATCGTTATCCCTATTCACTATGATAATTCTGCTTATCCGGCAGAGCCAGCAGATTTCAATGAAGCAATGAAAGATACAGGGATTGAAGTCAGAGTGCTAAGTGACGGTGAAATGATAGAAGTTTAACCAAAAGATGAATAAAATTACAAAAACTAAAAACGAGATTAAAGAAATTTTAAAAGAGTCTCCACTGGATTTTGAAGTGAAACATGCTGAACATACCCTGAAAAGGCTTCTAGAGCTGATGCCGGATGCGGACAATGCGGTACAAATAGCGGCTCTTGCACATGATATTGATCGTGGAGTTTATAAGATTACAGAGACACACAATCTTAAAGATTTTGGGAATATTGATGATTTTAAAAGAGAACATGCTATTCGATCAGCTCAAGTAACTAAAGAACTTCTTGAAAAAAATGGGTTTGATGAAGATTTTATAGAAAAAGTTACGAGTATTGTAAAAAATCATGAAGTGGGCGGAGACCAAGAGACCAATGCAGTGATGGATGCAGATAGTATTTCCTATTTTGACTATAATATTTATGAATATTATGAAAAGAATGGTCCAGAAAAAACTAAAAACAAAGTTAGATTTATGTCCACCAGAGTTTCACCCAGAGCGCTAGAGGTTATCAAGAATATTGATTACTTCAATGAAGAGGTTAAGATAATAGTTCAAGGGGTTTTAACCGATATTAACAGATGAAAGCTTGGGTTTTAAGAATACGGAAAACGGATAAGGTTATTTTTGACCGGATTAAAAACGGCGAGAAAACTGTAGAAACCCGTCCGATGAATGCACCGGAGTCCAGTAAATATTATGGTCAGATGAAGACTGGCGATAGGCTGGTGATTTTATGTGACGGTCAAAGGCTTGAAAAGTTTGTTAAGGCAACTAGAGTCTATAAAGACTTTGAGAAATATTTAGATAGCGAAGACTTGAAAAATATCCTTGGCGAGGGAACGACTAAAGAAAGTGCCAGAAAAGTACACTACAGCTTCGGCAGAGAAAGACTAGATAAATATGGCATCATCGCCATAGATATGGAATCAAGATGAACGAAACAGGTGAGCATAATCAAGGTAGTGAAGAACAAAGTGAGCGAAAGGAATCTTCACATGTTCCCTTTATTCCTCCTTATCCTGACTTTCTAGAAGGGATAGACTTGAAAGATACGGACAAGGTAATAGATGTCTTATCGAGCGAGAGTCATTCTTTTACCACACTTGAACAAAAACAAAGAGCTGTAATACAGCTACAAAATATTTTTTCTGAAACTATGACAGATAAGGAAAGGGAAGAAAAGAGGAGTAAAGCAGAACAAGAGTTATATAGCCAAGATCCCAAAGAACCGGGTTTGATTTTAAAACTCAGAGAAGCATTACAGGACAACAAACCGTTTTATGAAATTGCCTCTGTTCTAGCTGACGTTGCAGACAGGGCTATTCGTCTTGATAAAAGTCTACAAAATATAAGAGGAATAGTGGCTGATATTGGTTTAATGTCCAATGGCGATATGAATGTTACTCGGGAAGATGCTTTGAGTTTTTTAATTCTTAAGCATTTAGTTACTAGGGAAGAAGAGTTAACACCGGCATTTAAAAAATATATTAAAAAACGGGGATTGAACAGGAAAGATGGCTTGGCTCATGGTTATCAAGAATCCATAGAGGATATTGATGATATTTTTGAGAGCAGAAACTTTAGAAAGCAGTTAAAACATGAGACTGAACAGCCGGAGGTGACTCAGTTAGATGGTTTAAAATTTGATGATGTGAGAAGGGGAGACTCTTTCATTTTTGAAACAAGGGATGATATTTACAGGGTTCAGATTGAAGGGATAAGAAATATACCTCTTAGAGGGAGGGAAAAGGAAACGTCATTGATTGCTAAAATAGAGATGGTTAAGGAGATGAAAATTGAGATTATAGATGCAAAGATTCCTAGGTCAGACTTTCATCTGGAGGACTTAAAGGATAATGTTGGTGGATTTGTTGCCGACATAAAAAGATCACAGTATGCAGCTCTTGGGTGGGAGCCAAGCAGAATATTTAGAAATATCAGCGAAGTTTATCGTTTACCTGGAGACATTAAGTAAAAAATATAGAATTATTTCTGTGTATATGAGACAATAATTCAATCCCTGTCATCCTCAAGCATGACTTTAGGATCCATAAATTGAAACTAGATTCCGGATCAAGTCCGGAATGACAAACAACTATGAAAAAGTCTGAAAACATTATAGAAGTTAAGGATTTAACTAAATCCTATGGCAAACTTAAGGCCGTTGACGGCATTTCTTTTGAAGTAAAGAAAGGAGAGATATTTGGTATCCTTGGGCCAAACGGCGCAGGAAAAACGACAACTCTTGAAATGATAGAGGGGCTTCGTCCAATAGATTCTGGAGATGTGAGTATAGATGGTCTGGTTGTAAAAGACGATACGAATAAAGTAAAAAGTATCATTGGTGTTCAGCTCCAGTCATCTTCCTTTTTTGATTACTTGAAACTCACTGAACTACTTGAGTTTTTTGGGAGCCTGTATCAAAGAAAAGTAGATGCTATGGAAATACTAAAAGAAGTGGAACTGACAGATAAAGCAAAGGCACAGGTGAAAACTCTCTCCGGTGGACAGAAACAAAGATTTTCTATCGCCTCGGCTCTAGTAAATGAACCTAAGGTACTTTTTTTAGATGAACCGACCACTGGACTTGACCCACAAGCCAGACACCACCTTTGGGGTTTGATAGAAAAAATCAGAGATGCCGGGAAGACTGTAGTTATAACCACTCACTATATGGATGAGGCCGAAGTTTTGTGTGACCGTGTGGCCATCATGGATGGTGGGGAAATCATAAAGCTTGATACACCGGATAATCTGGTAGATAGGCTTATCAAAAAAGGATTCACGAAAAAGAAAGTAGAAAAAGCGGCAAATCTTGAGGATGTATTTTTAGATTTAACAGGAAAGTTGCTTAGGGAAGCATGATAATAATTTTAAATTCACAATTAATAATTCAAAATAAATTTTCAATGAAAAAATTAACTAATATTTATAAAAAGTAAGTTTATGAAAAAGTCACTTTCATCCATAAAAACTATTATCATCTACTCTATAAAGATGTTTTTCCGTGATAAAACAGCTATCTTTTTCTCACTTTTCCTCCCCATCGTTATTATGAGTATCTTTGGGGTTATGGACTTTGGTGGTACTGCCAAGGTGAAGATGGGGGTAGTTGATGAAGCAAAGAATCAGCTATCTGCACCTGTTGTAGAAGGGCTTAAAAAAGTTTCAAATCTCGAGATTACAGAAAAAGATTTGAACACAGAAAAAAGTGCTCTGGAAAATGGTGAACGCGACATAGTCATTATATTGCCACAGGACTTTGGGCAGAACATAGGACAACTGAAGACGGGCGGAAAGCCTACTCCCCAGGAGGTACAACTTTTTTATAACAGCAACAAGCAGAACTCAACGGCGTCTATTGGGATAACCATAGTCAACCAAGTGCTTGATAGATATACTCACGCGGTTGCGCAGACTCCTGACCTCTTCATTCTTAAACAAGAAGCCATATCATCAAAAAACCTGACATACATAGACTTTCTTATACCCGGGGTGGTGGCTCTTGGTATTATGCAAATGAGTGTGTTTGGCGTGGTATCAGTTTTTGTAACTTGGCGTGATAGTGGGGTTTTGAGGCGTCTCCTTGCGACACCCGTGAGACCAAGGATAATACTTTTTAGTCAGGTTATAACTCGTCTTATCATATCTGTTATGCAGACAACGATTGTTCTTTCCGTTGGTGTTCTCTTCTTTGGTATACATATAGTAGGATCTATACCCTTGATTTTTTTGCTTGGTGTTTTGGGCGGAATTGTGTTCTTGTGTCTTGGTTTTGCCATATCGGGCGTTGGGAACTCAACAAATACAGTGATGGCACTGGCCAATGTAGTTATGATGCCACAAATGTTTTTGGCGGGCGTCTTTTTTCCACGTGATGGCCTGCCGGAGTGGCTAAAGACGATTACCTCATATCTACCTCTGACGTATCTAGCAGATGCTCTAAGGAGTGTCATAATAGATGGTAGCAATATAGTTGCTATCAGGGGGGATATACTCGGACTTCTGGTCTGGATAGTTATAACATTTATCCTAGCTATCAAGTTTTTTAGGTGGGAGTAGATTATTCTAGGTTTTCTAGAGATTTTTCTTGTGATGCTTTTTGAAGAGCCGAGACGATATCATCCAGTTTGCCGTTTAGGATTTCCGGTAAGTTGTGAGAAGAGAATCCTATCCTATGATCCGTAACTCGGTCTTGTGGAAAGTTGTAGGTTCGTATTTTCTCACTTCTGTCACCCGTGCCTATTTGTGACTTTCTGAAGTCACTTCTTTTTTTCGCTTCTTCTTCTTGCTTTTGAGCGAGTAGTCTTGAACGCAAAACTGACATTGCTTTTTCCTTATTTTTTAACTGTGACTTCCCGTCCTGACAGGAAACTATCATACCGGTGGGGATGTGGGTAATACGAACGGCAGAGTCTGTGGTGTTTACACTTTGTCCGCCCGGACCGGATGAACGAAATACATCTATCTTGATATCAGAAGCGGCTATCTCTATGTCTACTTCCTCGGCTTCCGGCATAACAGCAACCGTGGCTGCCGAGGTGTGGATGCGTCCCTGAGACTCTGTTTCCGGTACACGCTGAACTCTATGTACTCCGCTTTCAAACTTTAAATACTTATAAACATTCTCACCTTCTATGCGCGCTATCATTTCCTTGATGCCTTCTATACCACTGATGTTTGAAGACAAAACGGAGACTTTCCATCCCATCTTCTCTGCATAGCGGGAATACATGCGAAAAAGATCTCCCGCAAAAAGTGCCGCTTCGTCACCACCGGTACCGGCACGTATTTCCAGAATTACATTTTTCTCATCAGCCGGATCCGTTGGGATAAGCATAGTCTGTAGTTTGTTTTTAGTTTCCTTTATCTTATCCTCGGTTTCAGTTATCTGCTCAGTGAGGAACTCTTTCATGGACTCGTCTTTTTCTTTTCCAACCATATCTCTAGAGGTCTCGATATCGTCTTCTAGTTTTTTTAGTTTTTCAAATACCACTAAGAGTCCCTTTAGCTCGGTATGTCTTCGAGATAATGACTTTAGTTCTTGAGTATTAGAAGAGATATCGGGAGAGGCAAGCTCTGTCTCGACTTTTTCAAGTTCTTTTTTAAATTGATTATATTTATCTAGCATTTTTCTCCTGTCATCCTGAACTTCCTGCCCGACTGAACAGTCGTTCGGGCGGGGATTCAGGATCTATTTTTCTGGATTCCGGATCAAGTCCGGAATGACAAAGGTGGTTAGAAACAATTATAGCGCTTTTTGGCGTACCAAAATAGCGCTACCTTAAAGATTTATTTATTTTTCGTCAGTGGTCTCGTCTTGTACTTTTTCTTTCTTGGTTTCTTCTGGTTTTATATCAACAGTTTCTTCTTTTAGCTCTTCTTTGATCTCTTCTATTTGCTCATCTAATTTTTTGACCTCACTTGGTTTAGCTATTTCAGATTTTTTAATTTTTACTTTTGAATTTTTAATTTTTTCTGCTGTTTCCATCCTAGCTTTAAACTTATCAACCCTTCCGGCCGTATCTACAAGTTTCTGCTTTCCTGTAAAGAAAGGGTGACAAGCACTACAGATTTCCACATTAAGGTCACCGGCGGTGTTTTTTGTCTCAAGGACATTCCCACAACCGCAGGTTATTTTTGCTGTTTTATATTCTGGATGTATGTCTTTTTTCATATTTTTCCTGTCATTCCCGACCTGATCGGGAATCCATGTATTTTTCTATAACAGATAGATTATACCAAAAAAATGCAGACCTATCAAGGATTACTTCTTATACCTCTTTGTTATATTAGGACTTTTAGGGCCTTAACTATTAGGTAGATACCGATTATCATGAGTACTGTTATGGTTACATCATTTCCATGTTTTTCAAGGAATACGTTTGCTTTTTCTAGTAGTCTTTTAGAGCTCTTTGGGGCAAGTATTGTGATAAAAACAGGTATAGTGACGGGTAAGAGTATAAAGAAGTTTATAAAGAGTAGGGCTATAAGGCGACTCAAAAAAGTGTTTGTATCTAAAGAAATGGTTTTTAGGGCAGCAAGGTAAAAAATAAAAGTAGAGAAGTTTGTAGCCATAGAAAAACCTCCGAGCAGTAAAAACCAACTGATCTGTGGTGTTTTATTTCCTTGAGATGAACGTCCTTTCTTTTTTTTGCCGGGCTTAAGTATCTTTTTTATTCCCCAGAGCAGTAAAAATATGCCAAGTCCTAAATCTATATAAGATGAGATGGGCGAATATATTTCTTCCCCGGAAGTTGTCAGTTCTCCGGCAGCCAGTATTTCCAATGTCCCAAATGTGATAGTAACAAAAGCTGCCCCAATCAAAAAAGCAACTACTCTTTTTTTGGCGTAGTTGCCGCTACTCAAGGTAACTATAGTTATTGCCAAAACAGTCGGGCTTATAGCAGCAGCTAAAGCAAGTGGGAATATATTTAAAATAAGATTTTGTAGAGACATGAAATATCTTTTTATGTATTTCTATCATAATAACCATATTTTGAGTAAAAATATATATTTGAAAATAAAAAATACACGATTTGTCTTAATATGTAAGCTGCTTTAAAATAGATTTATGCAAAGAGGAATAATAATGTTCGGAATGGCCATAGGTTCTACTGCAGGAGCTTATTTACCTACGCTTTGGGGCGGAAGTCTTTTATCTATAACGTCAGTAACTTTATCTGCTATTTTTGGTTTACTAGGAATCTTAGGGGCATGGAAGTTAACACGAAGTTTCTAGTGCTTTGATTCCCTTGCATTCAGCTTCAATCTTTGCTATACTTACTAGACAAGAAAAATATTAAAAACACACGCTTTTTGATGCGCGAGTCCTCCCATAAAATGGGTTCACGGGCAGATGACAAAGGCGGAGGGTCCGAAGAACATCGGACAAGAAAAGGAGAAAAATGGCAGAAGTAACAATGCAGAAATTATTTGAAGCGGGAGCACATTTCGGGCACCAGACACAAAGGTGGAATCCGAAGATGGCTCCTTATATTTTTACTCAAAAAAACAAAGTTCACATTATAGACTTAGCTCAAACGGTGGGAAAGCTGGAAGAGGCTAAAAAGTTTATTGAGTCCGTGGTAAAGAGCGAGGGTAAAATCCTCTTTGTCGGTACCAAGAAACAAGCACAAGGAATAGTAAAAGAAGAGGCCGAGAAGTGTGGTATGCCTTATGTTTCAGAGAGATGGCTCGGGGGTATGCTAACTAACTTTGCTACCATTGCCTCAAGAACTAAGTATCTAAAAGATCTTGAAAGAAAAGTTGAGGAAGGCACCGGAATGACGAAGAAGGAAAAGCTGAAAGCAGAGCAGGAAATAGGAAAACTTCGTGCAAACCTTGGCGGTATCTTGGATATTACCAGAGTCCCGGATGTTCTTTTTGTAATAGACGTGCAAAAAGAGATGACTGCGGTAAAAGAAGCACAAAAAATGGGGATGCCAATAGTTGCTATTGTTGATACAAATGTAGACCCCGGACTAGTTGACTATCCTATCCCGGCAAACGATGATGCAGTAAAGGCCATAAAAATGATTTGTGGGTATATCTCAGATGCTATAAAAGCAGTACCGGCAAAAGAAGCTCCAAAAAATATTCCGGCAGAACCTGATATCGTTGTCAAAGAGGAAAAGGGAATAGAGGAAGTTGCGGAAAAGATTGAAGAACAAGATAAAGAAGATTTGATGAAGAAAGCAAAGAAAGAAGAGCCCACCCATAAAGATTCGGGTAAAAAGGAGGTAAAGTAATGGCAGAGATAAAAGCTAGCGATGTAGCAGCTTTGCGCAAGATGACAGGTGCTCCCATGATGGACTGTAAAAAAGCACTTACGGAGTCAAAGGGCGACACAGATAAGGCAATAGAGCACCTGAGGAAAAAAGGTGCGGCAACAGCAGCAAAAAGAGCTACCCGTGAAGCAAAAGAGGGTGTGATTACTTCATATGTACATGGCGATAAGATAGGAGTGTTAGTTGAGGTAAACTCAGAGACTGACTTTGTAGCGAGGAGTGAAGACTTTCAGAAGTTTGCCCGAGATGTAGCTATGCATGTAGCAGCGGCAAATCCCGAATATTTAAAGCCCGAAGATGTTCCGGCAAAGATTCTTGATAAAGAAAAGGAAATAGAGCTAGAAAAGTTGAAAAAAGAAGGTAAACCTGCAAATATTTTAGATAAAATCTGGGAAGGTAAAAAAGAAAAATATTTTAGTGAGAACTGTCTCATAAAACAGAGCTACGTAAAAAATCCCGATATCACCATAGAAGAACTTTTGAATGAAGTGGTGGGAAAAATCGGAGAAAAGATAGAAATTCGCAGATTTGCGCGTTTTGAGTTAGGAAAATAAAGGGTAACCAATTACAAATAATACAAATATACGTATTCTCGGTCTAGTCGCAACATAGAATCAATTATTGTAAATAAGAATAAGTAAATTAGTATTATAAGTAGTTAGTTAAGACAAGGAGGAACGACGACAATGATACAAGAAATCATAAAAGAAACCGAGCCAAAGTTTGAAAAGGCGCTAACGATCATGGAAGAGGATATGGCGGTGATACATACGGGCAGGGCGAGTGCTTCCTTGATTGACGGAATCTTAGTAGATGTATATGGAACAAAAAACCCCATCAAGACTATTGCAAATATATCTATCCCCGAGCCAAGGTCTATACTTATACAGCCTTGGGATAGAGCAAATATCTCACAAATAGAAACAGCTATACGCGAGTCTGATCTCAAACTAAACCCGGTAAACACGGGTGAAAATATCCGTATCAATCTTCCCGAACTAACAGAAGATAGAAGAAAAGAGTTTGTTAAGGTTGCAAAGGAAAAAGCAGAGAGTGCTCGTGTATCAGTTCGAAATATTCGCGGAGAAGCATGGAACGCTATAAAAAAAGCAAAAGCGGATGGTAAAATATCAGAAGACGATATGTACTACGGAGAGGAACAACTGCAGAAAATAGTTGATAAGCATAACAAGGGAATAGAGGAAGTTCTGAGCAAAAAAGAAAAAGATCTTCTGACTATTTAACAAGAGGAAACGAATTTGACACTTTTAATAACAATATTAGGATTTTTATTTGCAATCTTCATGATTGTTATTGTTCATGAATTTGGGCACTTTATAGCAGCAAAAAGAAGTGGAGTAAGGGTAGATGAGTTTGCTTTTGGTTTCCCTCCAAACTTATGGAGAAAAAGTATTGGTGAAACAACATACTCGGTTAATCTTATACTTTTAGGTGGATTTGTAAAACTTTATGGTGAGGACGGTTCCGATGAAAAAGACCCCACGAGTTATGCTTCAAAACCGCCCTATATAAAGATTTTGATTCTTGTGGCGGGAGTTTTCCTAAACTTTGTCTTAGGATGGTTCATCCTCTTTGGTTGTTATCTTTTTGGTATGCAACCTATTGCTCCGGGTATGGCGGACCACAAAGGAGTTGTTAACAATACCAAAGTAATCATTGGGATTGTAGAAAAAGACAGCCCCGCCGAAAAGAATGGTTTACAAAAAGAAGATATCATCAAGAAAGTTGACGGAAAAACTGTTTCCTCATCTGATGATGTGCTTATTTATATTAATAATAAGACGAAGGAAACCAGTGGTAATATAAAAGTTGGTTTCACTATAGAGAGAAATGGCCAAACTCAGGAAAAGGAAATAGAAACCTATACGGCGAAGGAGATGGTGGGTAAAAGAGAGATAGAGAGAACTAGGATAGGAGTAGTTGTAGAAGATAAGGGCAACATCAAAGCAACTTCTATAGTAACGGCCTTTACAGCAAGTATTAAAGAGTTCGGACGGATAGTTTCGCTAACTGTTGAGGGAATAGTTAACTTGTTTAAGAAGCTTTTCCTCCACTTCCAGGTTTCTGATGAAGCATCCGGCCCGGTTGGAATATATAAAGCCATGGATTTTTATATCCAAAGAGGATTGTCTCAGTTTGTACAGCTCATAGCCATGTTATCTATTGCTATAGGTCTTTTTAATATCATACCCATACCGGGACTAGATGGTGGACATGTATTAATTGTTTTAGTAGAATCAGTATTTAAAAGAAAGTTTTCAAATAAAACTAAAAACATCATTCAGTTCGCTGGATTTGGAGCTATAATCGTATTATTCATAGTAGTTTCCTTTAAAGATTTATTTAAATTTGGTATTATTTAACAGCTCAATTTTAGGAATAAAAAATGAAATCACCAGAAAAAATTACAAAACAAAGCGAAAATTTCTCAAAGTGGTACACGGACGTAGTCAGGGTTGCCGACTTGGCTGACTATGGCCCGGTTAAGGGCACAATGATTATAAAGCCCTACGGCTATGCTATCTGGGAGAGAATACAGTCTATTTTTGATGCAAGGATTAAAGCGAAGGGTATCTCAAACGCTTACTTCCCCATGTTTATACCTGAAAGTTTGCTCCATAAGGAAAAAGAACACGTTGAAGGTTTTTCTCCGGAGTTAGCGGTAGTTACGCATGCCGGCGGTGAAAAGTTGACGGAAAATGTGGTAGTCAGGCCAACGTCTGAAACCATTATGTATGATGCATTTTCTAAGTGGATTAGTTCATACAGAGATTTGCCATATCATGTAAATCAGTGGTGCAATGTTGTCCGCTGGGAGAAAAAGACAAAACCATTTATAAGGACAACAGAGTTTCTTTGGCAGGAAGGTCACAGTGTTTTAGCCACCGAGAAAGAAACCGATGAACTAGCCCTTGATAGACTCGAAGAATATCGTAGTTTTTTTGAAGAAACTCTTTGTATACCGATGTATGTAGGTAAAAAAAGCGAGAAAGAAAAGTTTGCTGGTGCTTTATATTCAACGTCATGTGAGGCACTACTTAAAGATGGCAAGGCGTTGCAATCTGCCACCTCTCATAATCTCGGACAAAATTTTTCTAAGTCTTTTGATATTCAGTTTGAAAATGAAAAAGGAAAAAGAGAGTTTGCTTGGCAGTCAAGCTGGGGTATGTCAACAAGAACTATTGGTGGTATAATCTTGACCCACGGTGATGATAAGGGATTAATATTACCCCCGGATGTTGCACCTGTTCAGTTAGTTATAATCCCGATATATAAGGATGAAAAAGAGAAAAAAGAATTGGCGGATTATATTGATGGAATTAAGAAAAAAACAAAAGATTTAAGGGTAAGGATAGATGATCGTGAGCAATACTCTCCAGGATGGAAGTATAACGAATGGGAAGTAAAGGGTGTTCCTCTAAGGATTGAAGTTGGACCAAAAGAAGCAAAAGAAAAGAAAATTACGGTTGTTTCCAGATTAGATGGTAAAAAAGATTCTGTTTCGTTGTCAGAGTTCAACCCAGACAAAGAACTAGATAAATTTAAAAAGACACTTCTTGAAACGGCTAAAAAATTTGTTACAGAAAATACATATGAAGTTACATCGTATGACGACTTGAAAGGTGTGATTGAAGTTAAAAAGGGATTTGCCCTTGCACCCTGGTGTGAAGATGGTAAATGTGAACAAAAAGTGAAAGATGAAACTACAGCAACAACGAGAGTAATACCATTTGAGCAAAAAAATATAAAAGGTCAAAAATGTATAGTTTGCGGTAAGGAAGCTAAGGTATGGGTATATTTTGCAAAAGCATACTAGGAGATATAAATGTTAGATAAAGTATTTGGACATTTTTCCCATGATGTAGGGATAGACTTAGGGACGGCAAACACCCTTGTGTACGTAAAAGGCAAGGGGATTGTTATCAATGAGCCTTCTGTTGTGGCTCTAAATACAAAAACTAAACAGATTTTAGCTATTGGCGATGAAGCAAAAAAGATGGTAGGTAGGACACCGGCAAACATTGTGGCTACTCGTCCGCTTGTTGATGGTGTTGTCAGCGACTTTGAGATAACCGAACAAATGCTAAAATACTTTATCGATAAAGTTCATAAAGAAACCTTTGCTCTTTTTCCTCGTCCTAGGGTGGTTATCGGTATCCCATCCGGAGTAACAGAAGTGGAAAAAAGAGCGGTGGAAGACGCAGCTATAAATGCCGGTGCCAGACAGTCATTTTTGATAGAGGAGCCGATGGCAGCAGCTATAGGGGCCAGGCTTCCGGTTCAAGATCCGGCCGGTTCTATGATAGTGGATATAGGTGGTGGTACTACAGAAGTTGCCGTTATATCACTTGGGGGCATAGTTGCCTCTAGATCTTTGAGAATTGCGGGAGACGAGCTAAATGATGACATTATCCAGTTTGCGCGTGATGAGTTTAACCTGCTACTTGGTGAAAGAACTGCAGAAGAGATAAAAATAGCCATTGGTAGTGCGTATCCGAGTGATGAGAAGCTAGAGGCGATGATGAGAGGACGAGACCTAGTCACAGGACTTCCAAAAGCCATTACTATCTCAACGGACCACGTTATGAAAGCAATGTCGAAGTCCATCGCTCAGATAGTTGACTCTGTGAAGATGACCGTAGAAGAAACACCACCGGAGCTTGTAGCAGATATTATGGATAGGGGTATCATCTTAGCTGGTGGTGGCGGTTTGCTTCGTGGCCTAGATAAGTTGTTACAGTTGAGCACAAAGATGCCGGTTCATATTGCCGATGACCCTTTGACAAGTGTAGTTCGTGGTACGGGACTAGTTCTTGAAGATATAGAGTCTTTGAAGGATGTCTTGGTGACAACCCAGTATGAAAAATCACCGAAAGTTTAAATATGAAAAAAATATCATTTCTAATATTTTTCAGTGTTTTAATCATCATTTTCTCTCTGCTTTTTTTTAAATCAAAAGGTTCTTTCTCCTCTGTTGACTCTGGAGTGACTAGGGTTTTTCAACCGGTTGGAATGGTTTTTGTTAACTCAACGGGCTGGATTAAAGACTTATTCTCTAATATAGGTAACATTGGAAATCTACAAAAGGAAAACAAAGAACTTCGTTCTAGGATAAATGAGCTAGAGTCAGAGTCTGCTCGTATGGCAGTTTCTGAGAAAGAAAATGAAGCGCTCAAAAGAGAGCTGAACTTTAAGCACGTAAGTGGATTTGAGACTATTACTGCTCAAATATCTTTCTTTGACCCGACAAATATAAGAGAGAGCATTATTATAGATAAAGGCGCAAATGATGGCGTTAAAGAAAAGATGGCGGCAACGGCCGAGGGTTTTTTAATAGGGAGAGTAGCAGAAGTATATTCTAACTCATCAAAAATAATTCTTATTACTGATCCTATGAGTAATGTTCCGGCACAAATCCCCGAAGTTAGTGCTACAGGTATTGTTCAAGGTCAGGTCGGTATAGGACTTACAATGAATCAAGTACCGCAAGAAACAGAACTAAAAAAAGGTCAGGCAGTGGTTACATCAGGTCTGGGTGGAGAGTATCCAAAAGGTCTTGTTATAGGAAAAGTTGAAAATATAACAAAGAAAAATAACTCTATATTTCAGACAGCATCACTCAGAACCCTTATAGATTTTAAGTCCTTAGAAAGAGTTCAGCTCATAAAAGAATAATGATAATACTAATAAACATACTAGTTTTCATTATTACCGTTTATCTTCAGTCTGCGGTATTTGGCCGTTTTGATCTTTTTGGCTTTGCACCCAACATAGTTTTAATACTCATAGTAACTTTTTCGTTATACAGAAAAATATATGAAGCTTATGTCTTTGCCTTTGTTACGGGCTTCGTTCTGGATATACTGTCGGCGGGGCCTTTTGGTATATACACGACTGTATTTATGGCAATAGTTTTTGTATCAGGTCTCATAGTTGATGAAGATCATTCAAAAATATCAACTACCTTTGCCAGTATTTTTTTGGCAATAAGTGCTCTGGTTTTTTATATAACTTTCTGGGCAATAGTTTCATATCAGTCAAAGAACTTTACTTTATCGGGCTTTGTCTTTTCGATAGGTCAAACGGCTATTACTTTAGGAGTTTTTTTCCTGGTATTCCCTTATTTAAAAAAGATTTTCTTGTGGGAAGAGAAGGTTGGCGATGTGAGGATTAGATAATGGCAAAAAAAAGAAAAGATATCTTTAAAAACTTGGTGGGTCTTGAGGGCGGAAATAAAAAGTGGCGCATGGGTGAGCCAAAGACCAAAGATAGCGAGAGGTGGATTTATCATATTCTTCCTGCAGACAGAGAGGCGCCCAAAATAGAGAGCGATAGAAACTTGAAGCCTTTTATGATTATAGGATTAACATTTTTATTGCTTCTTTCGCTTATGCTTTCAAGGGCAGCATATTTACAGATTTTTCTAGGACATCAAAATAAAACTTTGGCAGAGGAAAACAGAAACAGGGGGAATATTATAAGGGCCCCACGCGGCATCATTTATGACAGAAACCATGTTAAGTTAGTAAAAAATACCCCAAACTACGAAGCAACTATTATCCCAAGTGAACTTTCAAGGGATGAGAATGAGAGGAAAAATGTAATTTCAGAGGCTGCTAAAGCATTGAATATACCGGCTGAAGAAATTCAGAAAAAAGTTGATGAGAAGGGAATAAACTATACCCAACCGATACTTTTGAAAGAAAAAATATCCAAAGATGACTCATTTATTATTGCCTCTAAAATGCTAAAAGGGATAAATGTTCCCGTTAATCCGGTTCGTGAATATCTGGACGGCGGTTTACTTTCTCATGCTATGGGTTATGTAGGCAGGATTAGCGAAGAGGAACTGAAGGATAAAAAAGATACATATATGCTCACTGACTATATTGGAAAAACCGGGCTTGAGGAGTCCTATGAGAATACACTAAAAGGTAAAGACGGTCGTCAAAAGTATGAAGTAGACTCAACGGGTAAGGTGGTAAAGTTTTTAGGTCAAGAAGAGCCTAAGCTTGGGAATAGTGTTGTGCTTTCTGTGGACTTTGGATTAGAACAAAAATTGACAGACACAATGAAGAAAGTAATGGCGGGAGTAAAAGCAACTAAGGCAACGGCGATAGCCATGAATCCTCAAACGGGTGAAGTTTTGGCTTATGTAGACATTCCTACATATGATAATAATCTCTTCTCAAAGGGTATATCTGGTGCTGACTATAATAAGCTTTTAAATGATCCTAATAATCCGCTACTTGCCAGAGGTATATCTGGCGAATACCCATCAGGGTCAGTGATAAAACCATTTATTGCCGCGGGGGCTCTTCAACAGGGTACAATCAATGAAAGCTCTACAGTTAACTCTACAGGTGGTATTAAGGTCGGGGAATGGATATTTCCGGATTGGAAAGCAGGCGGTCATGGTGTTACCAATATAATAAAAGCAATTGCCGAATCAGTTAATACATTTTTCTATGCTATTGGTGGTGGGTATGGAAACATTAAAGGATTGGGACCCGACCTAATGAAACATTATTTGGATCTTTTTGGATTTGACAAACAAACAGGACTAGATATTGGAGGAGAGAGTAAAGGTTCTATCCCTGATCCAGTTTGGAAAGAAAAGATAAAAAATGAAGACTGGTATCTCGGCGACACCTATCATATGGCAATAGGACAAGGTGATGTTTTGGTTACGCCACTTCAAATAGCAAGCGCAACATGTGTAATCGCCAATGGCGGAAAACTCTACAAGCCCAGATTTGTGAATGAAATAGTTGACGAAAATGATAAAGTCATTGAGACAAAAAAACCGGAAATCGCCAATCAAGGATTTATATCGCCAAATAATATTGATATTGTGAAGCGCGGTATGCGTCAAACGGTAGTAGCGGGAAGTGCCCGTTCTTTAAATGGTCTTCCTGTAGCGGTGTCTGGTAAGACTGGAACAGCGCAGTTTGGGCCTAATGAGAGTTTGCAGCACGGTTGGTTTACTTCATTTGCCCCATATGACAATCCTCAAATTGTACTGACTATACTAGTAGAAGGTTCTGGTGGGGGCGATGTGACTGCAGTTCCGATTGCAAAAGAAGTTTATCAGTGGTATTTTAGTAGGTAATATTAAGAAGGGTTAGGATTTATTATGGCAAATGGAACCGGCATATTGCCCAGTCAGGATATTAAATCAATGATAAAATCAGGGATGATTGTTCCCAGAAAGATCCCAGATGATAATATTCAACCGGCTAGCCTAGATTTACGGGTTGCGGAAGGTGAGGTAATACGTCTTCCTGGTATTTTTATGCCGGGGATGAGGGATGTTTATGCTTTTGCAAAAGAGCAATCAGAACAGGCAAGTCTTTATTCTATAAAAAATGGTGATAGCGAATATGTTCTTGAGCTCGGAGTTCCTTATCTTGTTCCAGTTGAAGAAAAACTAAAACTATCGGGTAGTATAAGTGCTCGTGCTAATAACAAGAGCTCTTCAGGAAGGATTAATCTCCAAGTTAGACTGACTTGCAATAATCACCCCGAATATGACTCAGTACCTTGTGGATATAAAGGCCCCCTTTATATGATAGTTGTTGCCAAATCTTTTCCGGTTAGGATTAAGCCGGGGCAGACATTGAATCAGCTTAGGTTTTCAAGGGGTACAATAGAAAATTGTAGACTTGCTCCTTATCAAATAGAACTTGAACATGAAAAAAATGGGCTTATTTATGATTTGAAGTCCAAGAAAATTCCATGGAAAAAAGTTAAAAGTATGAGCTCATCAATAGTTTTAACAGTCAATCTCAAATGTAATCCAGTTGCTTATATGGCAAACTCTTCAAATCAAAGTTGCCTAAACTATGCTGACAGAAATGTCGACCCCCTTAACTTTTTTGAGCCTATTGCACGCTCAAAAGATGGGAAGATATTATTGAGAAAAGGCGGATTTTACATTCTTGCAACTAATGAAGCTTTTTCGGTAGGTTCACATCTATGTTCGGAAATGGTTGCTTATTCAACTGGTATGGGTGAGTTTCGTTCTCATTTTGCAGGATTTTTTGATCCTGGTTGGGGAAGTAATCCCAAATATGGTACTTGTGGATCACCAGCCGTTTTAGAGATTATTCCGCATGAAGATATTATACTAAAGCATGGTGATTCAGTGTGTGCAATGGAGCTCTATCATATGACCGAAAATCCCCCGGCTATATATGGTGACGTTGCTAATAATTATCACCTACAAACTGGTCCAAGACTAGGAAAACAGTTTAAGTTTACGGGTTTAATAACAAAAAAAATAAGATCAAGGAGATAAAAATAAGAAAAACAAAGGAAGTAAAGCAACAGGTTCTACTGGTAGAATATACTCCCGAACCAGAAAAAACGATAGCCGTCGCGGCAAGACAGTGTTACTACAAGGATGATGCGTTGATTTTAAAAGATCAAATATCAGATGAGTTTGTCACTAGATTTTTAGGGGAGCTTATTTCTTCGGGTCATCACTCCACGCTTGAACATGCATCTTTTACATTTTTTATATCTGGAATTTCAAGGGCTTGTTCTCATCAGTTGGTTAGACATAGAATCGCATCTTACTCACAACAGTCACAACGGTATGTGAATTTTGGTGAAGGTTTTACCTATATTTGTCCACCGAGTATCAAAAAAGACAAAGAAAAACTAAAAATATTTGAAGACGAAATGGAAAAGATAGCCGCTGGTTATGATAAGTTGGGTAAATTGGGAATAAAACCAGAAGATGCTAGATTTTTACTCCCCAATGCAGCAGAAACAAAGATTACAGTTACTATGAATGCCAGATCTTTGCTCCATTTTTTTGAAGAAAGAACTTGTACTAGAGCCCAGTGGGAAATCAGAGCTATGGCAACTAAAATGTTAGAACAAGCCAAAGAAGTTGCTCCAATAATTTTTCAATATGCTGGTCCGACATGCAGAACTCAAGGTATTTGTTGGCAGAGCGAAAAACAGTCTTGTGGTACTTGGAAGACTCTTGGTGGAGAAAGAAAAGATCGAATAGCTGTTTAATGTCAAATAAAAAGAGGTGTCATGTTAAAAGACTGCGACAAAGAAATCTTTAAGGCAATAGAAGCGGAAAAGAAAAGACAAACCGAAGGAATGGAACTTATAGCTTCTGAAAACTATGTATCGGGAGCGGTTCTTGAGGCTTTAGGTACTATTTTTACGAATAAATACTCTGAAGGATATCCGGGTAAGAGGTACTATGGCGGACAAGAAAACACGGATACAGTTGAAACTCTTGCTATAGAGAGAACAAAGAAGCTATTTAGTGCAGAGCATATAAACGTACAACCTCACTCAGGTGCTCCGGCAAACATGATTGCATATAGTGCAGTACTTGAGCCGGGAGATACAGTTTTGGGAATGGATCTTTCACATGGCGGACACCTTACTCATGGACATCCCGTAACATTGTCGTCTCAAATATATAACTTCGTTCGATATAAAACGAATGCTTCCGGCGAAATCGATTATGATGAACTAGAGAAAATAGCCATCAAAGAAAAGCCAAAGATGATTTTGGCAGGATTTTCGGCATATACTAGACAACTTGACTATAAGAGGTTTCAAGAAATCGCAGAGAAGGTCGGAGCTATCTCTATGATAGATATAGCGCATATAGCAGGACTTATAGCGGGCAAGGCCATTCCCAACCCTGTACCCTTCTTTGATATAGTCACAACCACGACACACAAAACCCTTCGTGGTCCGCGAGGGGGCATGGTGATGTGCAAGGAAAAATATGCAAAAGCCATAGATAAGGCTACCTTCCCCGGTTTTCAGGGTGGTCCACATATGAACAACATTGCCGCAAAGACAGTTGCGCTAGGAGAGGCACTTCAGCCGTCGTTTCAAGAATATGCAAAACAAGTCATAAAAAACGCCAAGGTTTTAGAAACAGAGCTGACAAAAAACGGATTTAAAATAATGTTTGGCGGAACTGATAACCATATGGTTTTGGTTGACGTGTTTGGTAGTAAAGGTGTCTCTGGGAAAGAAGCTGAAGAGGCGCTTGATAAAGTGGGTATAACTTTAAATAAAAATGTAATACCGGATGATCCAAGAACGCCCCTTGACCCAAGTGGAGTGCGTATTGGTGTTCCTGCAGTAACTACAAGAGGTATGAAAGAAAAAGAGATTAAAGAAATCGCAGATATTATCACTCGGGTTGTAGAAAATATTAAAGATGAAAAAGTAATAGGTGAATGTGGAAAAAGGGTCAAGGAGATATGTTTACGTTTTCCGGTACCGGGAATTGAAAAACACCCCGCTATATTAACCTCATAATTAAAAACTGGAGATATCGCCGGAATCAAAATAAACTTGTAATGTTTTGGTTTCTTTTTTATAGTAGAAATAAGATTTAAAAAAGCAGGAGGGTCGTTTTACGGACGGGCTTTTTTTGTCTAAAACGAACCTTGGCACTATAAATATTACACGACTTAAGGAGTATGGGAAATGACTGATTCAAAGGGATTCTTGATCAGTTTCGAGGGACCGGACCAAAGCGGAAAATCAACTCAGTTGACACTTCTGGCGGAAGTCGCGGAGAAGAACGGACTGCCATGTTTGGGGATACGAGAGCCTGGCGGTACACCTGTGGGTGAGGAAATTCGCAATCTGTTGCTTGACCCCGAGTACAAAGGGATGAACTACTGGACAGAAGCACTGCTTTATGCAGCTTCTAGGGCGCAGATGGTGGCGGATGTAATCAGGCCATCACTCAATTCGGGGAAGATGGTTTTGTCTGACCGTTTCATCGACTCGTCCCTGATTTATCAGGGAATGGCACGTGGGCTAGGTGTTGAAGAGATATACAAACTTAACATGATGGCCACGGGTAATCTGAGGCCAGACGTCACCTTTGTTTTTCACGTTAGCGTAAAAGTTTCGCGGAAAAGACTGGTGGATTTATGTAAGCAATACGGAGAAAAACCGGACAGGATCGAGAGCGAGAAGGATGAATTCCATCGGATGGTCGAAAGAGGATACCGGGAGTTGGAAGAAATGTTTCCTGAACGTATAGTTCCAATTGATGGAAAGCTTCAAATCCCCGAGATACACGAGAAGATAAAAAGGATCTGCAACGAGCGGCTAGGTCTCAATCTGTAAACAATTGTTGAGCAAAGGAGAGTAAGCTAATGATTGACATTAATTTGATTGCACTAACCAACCAGGATCCGATTGCTCTGGCCTCACATGCGGCGAAGACTTGCTACAACAGTATACCGCCGGAGATGGGCGACTTGCTTGCCGATCCCTATGGGCAGCTCTGGGAGCCTGGGCATCACACCACATGGCAGCACTGGCAGGCAACGTTCGCTATCGCCGGTATCGACGTTAGCAATATGAAGTTCGGACTTCACCTCGTCAACAGGTTCTATAATTCTGACGAAATGTCGGGCCGCTACTGCGCCGACATGTTCAAGAACCCCGACTTCGAGGCAATTGCCGCCTACATCATGCACTACTGGCCGGAAATCAACGAAAACCAGCTATCGGTGGCTATGAACTTCGTCCGGAAAAGCACAAGTGTCTTTCATGAGAACATCGACGCGGCCGCAGAAGTAACAGCCAAGCTTCTCAAGGAGGAGCGACCACACATAGGCGCGAAGGCCCTCAAGACAACTTCGGAGAAGGTGGCCCAGGAGCAGATGCGGATGTTCATCTCGATGATCTTTCCGACGGGTCTTGACCACTCGCTGAACTTAACGGCACTCGCCGCGATGTATCAGGCGGCGTGGACGCCGGTTGTCAAGGATGTCACCGAGCGGGCTGTTAAGCTGGTGGTAGCACAATATCCGGAACTCGAGAAGTACTATGATCTCCCTCGCCGTGAGGGCGAATTACTTCCCGTTATTCCGGAAGCAAGCTCTGCCGGAGTGATGGATACTCCGAGTTTGCGAGTTCGGAACTTTGACATCGACTGGGATAAAGTCGAAGATCCCAGGAAGTCGCAGATGCATCCGGTCGACCTACTCCACTTCCTTCCCGAGATGATGAACAACTCGACGACAAGTATAAGAATGGAGATAGAGATATCGGCAGCGACAATGGGCCAGGATCAGCGGCATCGGACCATTAACCGCAGCATGCCGGAGTTCACTGGAAACTTCTACATGCCAGTGGTCATAAAGGAAATGGGCCTCGAGGACGTAGCGCTAGAAACAATACGGGACTGGCTCTCGCTTCCCGGGACTCTTCCTGACAGCCTCGTTGTCGCCCTTGCCCCTTATGGAGCAATGGTCCGCTATCAGAAGTGTGGAAACCTGAACGCCATTGCTCACGAGCAAGGTAAAAGGCTCTGCTTCTGCGCCCAGGAAGAAATATACAACTTGGGGCGCCTGCTTCTGGAAAGCTGTTTTGAGGTTTACTACTCACCCAGTCAGTTGCTGCCTCTTTCGAAGTATCTCCGTCCGCCGTGTTACGATGACGGGAAGTGCGCCGAAGGCAAAAGGTACTGTGGACGTAATCTGAAGGCTTCTAAGCCGAACGATTACTTCCCGGTTCGCAAGGTATAGTGTCAAGGTCATTGGAGAGCCCCTTCGGGGGTTCTCCATAAGACCAACTTTTAAAAAATTGTTGACGAAAGTTAAGTAATTTGCTACAATACTTGAAGGTCTAGCGAGAAAGCAATTTCAAACTAGACCTACTATAAAAAAATATAGCCAAAGACAGTAGCGTCCTGAGCGTAGTCGAAGGATTAAGAATGCTACCGAGGTAAAAACAGAAATTTTTATTTGTCTTTGGTCGAAAGCCAAAGATTTTTTAATGCACAAGCCCGCTTGTCATCCTGAACTTGATTCAGGATCCAGAAATAATACATAGATTCCGGATCAAGTCCGGAATGACAAAAGAGTAAGGAAAACTATATGGCACTAACAAAAAAGAAAAAAGAAGAGCTAGTTGATATCTTTGCTGAAAGACTGGAAAGGTCTAAAGCAGCCGTTTTTACTGACTACAAGGGATTGACTGTAGAAGAGATAAATGAGGTTCGTAGTAAGCTCAGAGACCAGGGGATAGAATTTAAAGTTATAAAGAATACCCTTTTCGGATTGGCAGTAAAAAAAGCAAAGCTGGATGTGGACGCAAAAGAGCTGGCCAACCATCCTGTTGCGGTAGCATTCGGTTATGATGATGAAGTTGCTCCAGCAAAAGTAGTTTTCAACTTTGCTAAAGATCATGAGTCATTAGAGATTATAGGCGGAATACTTGAAGGTAAAAGCATAGATGCTATGTCTGTTAAGAATCTAGCGATAATGCCTTCACGAGAAGAGTTAATAGCGAAGATGATTGGATCAATAAATGCTCCGATGTCAAACTTTGTTGGCGTGATGCATGCAAGCCTTAGAAACGTAGTCGGTGTTATGAATGCGATTAAAGAACAAAAAGAAGTGTAAATTAATCAATAATAATTAATACATAATCAATAAAGAAAGGATTTAAAATGGCAGATGAAGATGTAAAAAAAGATGACCAAGAGACTTCCGAAGAAGAAGTAAAAGACGAAACCACAACTGAAAAAATAGTTGAGGAAAAAAGCGAAGCAACACCCGACGTTGTAGAGGAAGCTCCAAAAGAGGAGCCAAAGGTTGAGGAAAAACCAGCCGAAGAACCAGCTAAGGAAGAAAAGAAAGAAACCGTCTCTGAAGAGCCGGTCAAGAAACCTAAAAAAGATGTTGAGGTTCCAAAAAAGTTTAAAGACCTCGTTAAAACTATTGAAGAAATGAGCGTTCTTGAAATGGCAGAACTTGTTAAGGTTCTTGAAGAGAAGTTTGGCGTATCAGCAGCAGCTCCGATAGCGGTAGCAGCCGGACCGGCAGCAGGTGCTCCAGCAGAAGAGGCCGAAGAGAAGTCAGCCTACACGGTAGTTCTTACAGCCGCAGGAAGCAACAAAATAGGTGCTATCAAGGCAGTAAGAGAGATTAACCAGACACTTGGCCTAAAAGAAGCTAAAGATCTAGTTGACGGCGCCCCTAAGACAGTTGCTGAAAACTTGAAGCCTGAAGAAGCAAACGCTGCAAAAGAAAAACTAGAAGCAGCTGGTGCAACAGTAGAACTGAAATAATTCATTTGAATTTACAAAAAGGGAGCCTACATGTAGGTTCTCTTTTTGGTTTCTATTCTCTACTGTCATCCTGAACTCGATTCAGGATCTATAATATTAAAGTCTGGATTCCGGATCTGGTCCGGAATGACAAATGAAGTATCTTTTTGATTTATATAAAGTGAGGTAAACTGATTTTATGAAAAAGTTTAAATTTGAACTAAAAAAAGAGGATGGTAAGGCGAGGCTGGGTAAAATCACTACTGCACATGGCGAGATAGATACTCCTGTGTTTATGCCTTGTGGAACGAGGGCAACCGTCAAGACAACTAACCCCGAGGAGCTAAAAGATATCGGAGTACAAATATTGCTTGGGAATACATATCACCTTTATTTGAAACCTGGAGATAGATTGATAAAGAGAATGGGTGGTTTGCATAAGTTTATGGGCTGGGATAGGCCAATATTGACTGATAGTGGCGGATTTCAGGTATTTTCGCTCGGAACAGATGTGCGGAAAAAAGCGAAATTAATGAAAATATATGAGGATCGTGTGGAGTTCAGATCATATATTGATGGCTCAAAACACACCTTCACTCCCGAAAAAGTATTAGATATTCAGGACAACCTTGGAACAGACATTGCTATGGTTCTTGACGAGTGCGTATCGGGAGAGATCACACACGAGTATGCAAAAAAATCGATGGAGATAACGCACAAATGGGCAAAAAGAGCGAAGGAATACACAGACAAGAAAAAATTTGACATGGCGGTTTTTGGCATTGCGCAGGGTGGTATTTATGATGATTTGAGAGTAGAGTCAGCAAAATATATTAACTCTTTAGATTTTGATGGCAATGCTATCGGTGGCTTGGTCGTAGAGACAAAAGAACAGATTTATAGAGTCTTAAATACAGTTATACCCAATTTAGAGATAAAAAAACCGAGATATTTAATGGGGGTCGGCCAACCAGAAGACATTTTGGAAGCAGTTGAGGGCGGGGTTGACATGTTTGATGCCATTATCCCCACCAGGCTGGCTCGTCATGGAACCGTTTTCACTTATAGAGGAAAGATGAATTTAAAAACTGCTAAGTTTAGAGAGAATAAGACTCCTATCGAAAAGGGATGTGATTGCTATGCATGCCAGAATTTTTCAGGGGCATATATACACCATCTTTTGAGAGTTGATGAAATATTAGGAATTCGGTTAACAACAATTCATAATCTAAGATTTATGATGAGACTTATGGAAGATATACGTACTTCAATCCAGAAAGGCGAATTTCAAACATTTAAAAAGAGCTTTATTAAGAAGTTTGAGAGATAAACGACCGTCATTCCCGCGAAGGCGGGAATCTAGTAATCATGGAGTGATTACGGTTGACAAAGGGTTTCCCGAGGCTGTACTATAGGAGGGTAAAACCCTCCTACGCTAAAAGCTTCGGGCGGGCAGGTAAAAAAATCAAAATACAAAAAAGAGGGACCAAAATAAAAATGCAAGACGATAAAAGAATAAAACAAATACAAAAACTACTTGATGTTGCAGAGGGAAATCTACAGTCCGCACGTAACTTACTTTTAGATATACTTGGAGAGAAAAAGACAGGCAAAACTGACCACATGGAGTCAGCGAAGGACCTGTCTATTTTAAATGAAGGAAAGGTCATAGAAGGTGTCTTTGATGGCGAGCAAATGGTAGCCCCCGATGGTAAAAAGTATCCCGTTCCCGCAAACTATGCCTCAAAGTCAAAACTTGTTGAGGGAGATACTTTGAAACTAACAATCGCTGACGATGGCAGTCTTATATATAAACAAATCAACCCAACAGAACGTAAAAACTTGATTGGTACCCTCTCATATGACAATGGAAACTATACTGTTTTAGCTGAAGGTAAAAGTTATAAAGTTCTTTTTGCTTCAGTTACTTACTATAAAGGTGAACCGGGATCTAAAGCATCCATAATAGTACCGGTAGATAAAGAAAGCACTTGGGCAGCACTTGAAAGCATCATCCATGAACACGGAGAATCTAAAGAAACAAAACAGGAGAAGAATCTGGAACTCCCTGAAGAAAACAAAGAAATACTCGAAGAGGTTAAAGAGAGCTTTGATAAACCAAAAAAAACTGAAGACAAAGAGGAGAGTTCTACAACAACAAAGAAAACTACTAAAAAAGTTGTACCTAAAGTAGCTGAACCTGAAATATCTGAAGATATGACAGTTAAGGAAGCATCTCAAGCGAGTGCAGAAGAAGAGCCAGTGAAAACAGAAACAATTGAGGAACATCCGGATATAAAGAAACAGGGTGCTTATATGCCAGAGGAAGATGATAGTATTGGGAAAGAAGAAAAAGAAACAAACTCTATTGGTGAAGAATCCCCTATTGTGAAGGATAAAAAAGGTAAAGATATCCAAGAACTAGAGATATAATCTTTTAATGTATTTCAATGCCTTTTATTTTGACACCTGACTTTTGGATGGTGTTTTTTAATTCATCTATATATTGAGTAAATAAATCCCTATCGCGCATGGTTTTGTAGTTTTCGGGATATTCTTTTTCCAGGAGTTCTGTAAATCCTCTTCCGGCGCCCCGTAAATTCAAAATCTCAAACCAGTAGTAGTCTGCAAAATCTCTTGTTTTATTAATGATTTCTTCTATATTGACTAGGTCTGGGATTATAGGACTGATAAAGGCATATGTTTTGATACCCGATTTTTTTAAGCTCTTCATAGCCTTAATCCTGTCCTCATTTGTTGGAGAATCAGGTTCAAACAAGTTCTTTTCTTCATCTGAAAATGAATTTATTGTAAAACCAACTTCAACATTCTTAAAATCTTTAAGTAAGTCTATATCTCTCAAAACTAAATCCGACTTTGTTAGTATAGATAGCTCAACATTCTTATCCATATTCTCCAGTATTTTTCGTGTTAGTTTTATTTCTTTTTCAATTGGTTGATAGGCATCACTAACCGAACTCATAAAAACTTTACCTTTAACAAATTTGCTTTTCACAAGCTCCGGTGCGTTTACTTTTACCTCAATCCAAGAACCCCATTCACCGTAACCCTTCCACCTACTAATAAATCTCGCATAACAGTAGCTGCAGTTATGCCCACAACCGACATACTGATTTATCACCCAGTCGCATCCCGGCAGTTTTGTCTTTGTAAATATTTCTTTTACTTGAGTTTTTATTATTTTTTCTTCCATATCTCAATTTTAAAAGAATAATAAAGAGATACAAGTATACATAAATCTCTGTCCACAAGAAAAAGTATCTTATAAACAACTCAGACACAGAAAATAGGGTTAAACTCCCTTGCAATAAGGTTTATAATTCTTATACGAATTAAAAGGGATTTCTCCGCTTGCCACTAGCGTGGTGTCGGTCGAAATGACAAGTGTAAGGAGTTTTTAGTGGCGAGAATAGCACTATACAGAAAACATAGACCTGCTGACTTCAGCGAGATAGAGGGTCAGGGGCACATAATGAGGGTTTTGCAAAATGCTGTAAAAACCTCGACTTTTTCTCATGCTTATATATTCTGTGGACCTCGTGGCATAGGTAAGACTTCTGTAGCACGCATAATGGCCAAGGCAGTGAACTGTTTAAAGCCAAAAGATGGAAATCCATGCAACAAATGCTCTGTTTGTGTTTCCATAAATAAACAAACTGCGTTAGATATTATAGAAATAGATGCTGCTTCAAACCGTGGGATTGATGAGATACGGGACCTACGAGAAAAAGTAAAGTTTACTCCTAGTGAGCTGAAATATAAGGTATTTATTATAGATGAAGTACATATGCTCACTAAAGAAGCATTTAATGCACTCTTAAAAACACTTGAGGAGCCACCGGAACACGCTCTTTTTGTTATGGCAACTACAGAAATACATAAAATACCGGCGACGGTTATTTCTAGATGTCAAAGGTTTGATTTTAAAAGAATTTCTGAGCCTGAACTGGTAAATAGAATAGGTAATATTGCAAAAGAAGAGGGTATAAAGATAAACAAAGAAGCCATTTCTGTGATAGCAAAGGCGAGTGAGGGCGGTTTAAGAGATGCAATATCTTTCCTTGATCAGATTTCCATGAATGCGGGGAATAAAGTAATAACAGAAAAAGAAGTTGGTGAGCTTCTGGGTATGGTTGACACGGGCAAGATAGAAAAGTTAATAAAGCAGGTAGAAGAAGGACAGAAAAAAGAAGCGTTAAAGTTTTTAGAAGACCTTCTTGATGCGGGTGCCGACATAGGTCAACTAACAAAGGGCCTTATGAATGGATATCGGGAGAAGATTCAAGGTGATTTAAGTGACAATGGTTTAATAAAAAAATATGTATATGCAGTAGAAACACTCAGTGAGTGTAATAGGAACTTTAGGCTATCTTTATATCCTCAGTTGTCGCTAGAGGTGGCACTCTTAAAGACAATGGGAGTACAAAATAACTCAATTGTGTTATCTAATAATGTCATCCTGAGGCACGAAGGATCTCAAGATTCTTCGCAAGCTCAGAATGACGGGGGAAAAAAAGATGAAAACGTTACGAAGGTTAGCAAAAAGGTGATCATTGTAGATGAGTTGGTTAAAGACACAAAAGGTACAGCCCTAGGCGATGATGACACGATGGAAAAGTGGAATCAAGTGCTTTTTGAAATAAAGTCAAAGAATAACTCCATTCATGCATTTGTCAGAGAGTCTCAAGCCTCTCTTGTGGGAGACGAGATTCACTTGGTTTTTCCTTATAAGTTTCACAAAGAAAGAATAGAAGATAGAAGAAATAGACAGATAGTAGAAGAGGCTATATCGAAAGTCTGCGGACATGGATATAGGGTGATTTGTAAAATAGGTCAGGTACGAAACAAAAAAGATTTAGAAGGTGAGGAAGGGACCTCCAAAAAAACAGCAAAAAAAGAAACAACCATTGATGAGTTTTTGGACGTTTTGGGTGGAGAAGTCGTAGGATAATAAAACTGTCATCCTGAACTTGATTCAGGATCCATACAAGTATAACTGGATTCCGGATCAAGTCCGGAATGACAAAAAGGTGAGGGTAGGAAGGATAGTAGATGTCAAAAGAAGTAGAAGGCAGAACACCGCCACATAACGAGGAAGCGGAAGTTTCTGTATTGGGTTCTATACTCCTCGAAAAAGATGCGATTATAAAGGTCGCAGACATTTTAACTGAAGACGATTTTTATTCAGATGCACACCGTATGATATATAGCACAATGATAGAACTTTTTGAACATCATCAGCCAATAGATCTAGTAACACTGACAAATAAACTTACCGAGAAGAAACTTTTAGATAAAGTCGGGGGGGCCGGATACATATCAACTCTCGTGAACTCCGTGCCATCTGCGGCAAACATCGTACACTATGCCAAAATCACAGCCGACAAAGCACTACTGAGAAGGCTTATAGAGTCGTCAAATGATATCACATCTATGGCGTATAACGAAAAAGAGGATACCTCTAGGGTTTTAGATGAGGCCGAGCAGAAGATATTTAAAGTCGCAGAAAAGCATCTTAAGGGTAAGTTTATTCCTATAAAAAGTATACTAGAGGACTCATTTGAAAGAATTGATGAACTTCATAAAGACAAGGATAAACTGCGTGGAGTTCCGACAGGATTTAAGGAGCTTGATAATATTTTAGCCGGACTTCAACCAAGTGATCTAATAGTTATAGCAGCAAGGCCGTCAGTCGGTAAAACCTCGTTAGCACTAAATATTGCCGAGCATGTAGCCGGAAATGAGGGAATATCGGTTGCGCTTTTTTCTTTAGAAATGAGTAAAGAACAGTTAGTAGATAGACTTTTAGCATCTGAAGCAAAGATTGATAGCTGGAAACTAAGGACGGGAAATCTTGATGACAGTGACTTTCCAAAAATTGGAAAAGCGATGGCAACACTATCTGAGGCACCATTTTTTATAGATGACTCACCTCTTATAAATGTTCTAGAAATGAGAACAAAAGCCCGTCGTTTACAGTCAGAAAAGGGATTGGGACTTATAATAGTAGACTATTTACAACTAATGCAGGGAAGAAATCAAGAGAATAGGGTTCAGGAAATATCCGAAATCTCCCGTGCGTTAAAGGGTTTAGCAAGGGAACTGAATGTTCCTATCGTTGCCCTCTCCCAGCTTTCTAGAAATGTTGAGTCCAGACCAGATAAGCGTCCAATACTTTCAGACTTACGTGAGTCAGGCTCTATAGAACAGGATGCGGACGTTGTAATATTTATTTATCGTGATGAACTATATAACTCTGAGAGTGACAAGAAGGGTATAGCAGAGATAATCATTCGAAAGCATAGAAATGGTCCTATCGGCAGCACAGAGCTTTTATTTAAACAAGAGCAAACTGCATTCAGAAGCCTAGATAAAAAACACTCAACGACGAGTTAAATAACTAGCTGGCTAATAAATAATATTTATCGGATGGAAAATTTTATTGTTTCATCTTAAGCTTTTTGGTACAATTTAGGTATTGGTTTATTAAAATTAAATATAGATTCTGGTAAGCCAGAATGACAAAAAGGAAATAAAATGGGTGATTCAAAAAAAGATTATAAAGCCTCACTTATTATTGGTGCTGCTGCTGCTGCCCTTTCTGTAATAATGGTAAAAAACTTTGGAGTAACAAACCCCGCTACCTATGTTTTAGTTGCAGTTATGCTTCTTATTCTACCACCAGTAGGGATATTTGTAGCAAGACTAGTTGGCAAAAAAATAGTAGCATTATATCAGTTTATCAAATTTGCAGAAACTGGCGGCTTAAATACCTTCGTTGACCTTGGAGTTTTAAATCTACTAATACTCATCACCGGTTTATCTGCCGGTATTTATTATTCTCTTTTTAAGGGGATTTCATTTGTCAGCGCTGTTATAAACTCATATTTTTGGAACAAGCACTGGGTTTTTGAGTCAAAAGAAAAAGGAGAAGCTGGAGAGAAAGAGTTCGCGAAGTTTATCATGGTGAGCATAGGTGGCTTCATAGTGAATGTGTCAGCGGCCAGTCTTATTATATATCTAGCAAAAGGCTCAAGCATGGAATCTAAGACCCTTGCAAATGTAGCCGCGCTAATTGCTTTTGTGCTGACAATGGCATGGAACTTTCTAGGATATAAGTTGGTTGTCTTCGTCAAACCAAAAAAGAAATGAAAAACCTGTTATTTAAAATAAATCCCAAAGATTGGATTCCCGCCTTCGCGGGAATGACAGGGCGTTCTGTTTTGCCGTTTTTGATTAGCATAAAAGATGCTCTTTTAAAAAGGTCTTATCTTTGGGTCATACTTATTTTTGCCTTTCTCACAAGAATGTATGGTATAGGCAGCGTAGGAGTTAACGAACAAGAACTTAAAAATATTGAACGTATTTTTTCATTAAACAATCCGGCAAATTTTCTAAACAGTGATGCATGTACAAATCTTTATTATTTACTTCAAAATCTTTGGGGAAAAATATTTGGTTACTCGGTATTCAATATGCGGTTCTTATCTGTTGTATTGTCACTTCTTGGGCTTTTCATATTCTTTAAGTTTACAGAAGAGTGGTTTAATAGAAAACTTGCCTATATTGGTACCTTTCTACTTTCTATATCCAGTTTCCATATACTTGTTTCCAGAAATATCTCACATGAGATCCTATATCCCGTTATTATCATTACAGCGCTACATCTTTTAACTCTCGCCTATAGATATAAAATGTGGCAATACTTTTTTCTTTCCGGAGTACTCCTGGGCTTGGGTTTTTATGCTAGTGAAATAACCTTTGTTCTAGTACTGGTTTTCATAATATCGGGAATATATTTTTATTCAAAAAATCGCAAGTTTTTTTCTAGTTTTATTAAACAAAAGGCCATACTGGTTTTCTCCGCTGGTGTTATTTCACTACCTTTTTTCTACTCTTTTTTTATAAATCCGGGCAAGTTTCTATCAAATTTTACATATAAGCCGGATGTTCTTTTTGATAATACAAAAAAGCTGATAAGTTCTCTTGTTTATGCCTCGCCACAACAATATATGTATAATATAGGTACTGATAAGGTATTTGATCCATTTATTGAGATAACCTTCATCTTGGGGCTTATTTATATAGTAATGAGGATTAAACGAAGGAAGTTCTACTTTCTTACCACATGGCTAGTGATTTTGACAGTAATAATCGTTTTTAAAAATTTATTTTCCTTGGGGAACTTCATATATATAATACCTATTATGTTTATTATGTTGGCGAGAATACAAACATATGTCCTGGATAAATGGTTTAAAACTTTTCCGTTTAATAAATTTGCGCGCATTATAATGGTTTTGGGAGTTGGTTTTATGTTTGCACTTTCTTTGTCATATAACTATAGAAAAGTTTTCTTGGCATGGACTAAATATCCGGAGAGAAAGTTTGCATATAGTACCGAATCAACGTCGGTAAACCTTGGAAATGATAAGGCATACACCTACAAATCATCATATGGAAAAGACGTCATAGCTTCTGTGATAAATATAGATAATAAAGATAATATTTCAGAGCTAACAGACTTAAACACAATCAAAGAGGGGGATAAACCCAATATTATTACTTCCCCTGAAGGTTCTTTTGCGGTAAAATTAAATGTAAAGAATGTGAAGTGGAAAGAGTATAAAGGCAAAGACATCGTTTTATTAAAAGGAGAGTAAAGTGAGCGAAGAAATAGGTTTATCAGTAATTATCCCATGTAAAAATCAAGCAGCGGGTGTAAAAAGAACTTTATCAGAGATTACGGAATACTCTAAAAAATTTGATTTCGATTGGGAAGTTATCTATGCCGATGGCGGCAGTACAGACAAAAGCATAGAGACAGCTGAAAGTTTTGAAGGAAAGATTAAGAATTTAACAATTGTCCATGAATCGGCACTTGGAATGGGCACT
>ERZ1292625.513-Hain-H41-01um-R1-513-length-58359-cov-9_pt1 | contig 58359 bp, 53 predicted proteins | sample MGYA00564400_ERZ1292625 | MGnify/ENA primary metagenome ERZ1292625 (study PRJEB36523, sample SAMEA6512639) | groundwater metagenome | collected 2019-01-08 | study: AquaDiva: Metagenomics assemblies of 32 groundwater samples | reverse complement strand
CTCCCTCACGGGAGAGGAAGGTGAGGATGACGCCAGGTCAGCATGTCCCTTGATGCCTCGGGCTGCACTCGTGATACAATGGGTAGTACAACGGGACGCAATACCGCAAGGTGGAGCAAATCCTAATAAAACTATCCTCAGTTCGGATTGTGGGCTGCAACTCGCCCACATGAAGCTGGAATCGCTAGTAATCGTGAATCAGCACGTCACGGTGAATACGTTCCCGAGCCTTGTACTCACCGCCCGTCAAGTCAGGGGAGTCGGAAGTGCCCGAAGTACCACCCCGTGTGGTCCTACGGTAAATTCGATAACAAGGACTAAGTCGTAACAAGGCACGGCTAGCGGAAGCTGGTCGTGGATTAATTCCAATTGGACACGTCGTTGCAATTCAGGTAACTGAAGAGCGAATAACGGCTAATTGGTCGGTGTTATGTGCCTCAATTGAGCACATAACGAGAGATGATACTCAATTCTCTGAAATGGTATCAGACACTAGGGAAAGACCAGCCGCAAAGGATAAGACAAAAGAGCATGTGAACTTTTAAGCAAAAATTATTCCATTATCAATTTGTAGCAATACAAATGAAGTGGTGGAATAATTTTTGCTTAAAAGACAAATCTCCTAAAAAACAGCCGCGTGGTTTTCTTTGAAAACCACGCGGCTGTTTTCGTGCATCACTTACCTAGTAGATACCACAAGGATTACCATCCTTACCAAGTCCGGTTGCACCATTTGGGCAATTTGGGTCTAGAGGTGCTCCCGTTGAACCCTTGGCTGAGGTTGAATTTAATTTTGCATTATTAAGCTCCAAGTAGTCTGGTGTCGGCGTTGTCTTGGCATTAAGCCCAATGCTACTAGAGAAGAGATTCACCACTCCCCAAAATATAATAATCACTACAAACGCCAGTACACTGTAGAGCGCAAGATTCTTCGCGTTTTTTCGTCCATCTTCTTCACCGCCTTGAATAACAAAAAACCGAATAACATTAATCGCAAACAAAAGAAAAGCGACGCCAAGTAAGGCCGGTATGAGTTTGGCATTGGCAAATTTAAGAAAACGAGAAATAAAACTCTGAGCACTGAGGGTTTGCGCTAGAGCGAGGGTCGGTAAAACAGGGAAGAAGGACACAAGCAAAAGTACTTTTTTCATGTGATTTAAGTATACAGCACAAGGCTAAAACGTAGACTGGCTTTCTATACATTGACTTTTAGGCCGAATATGCTATAATAGAAAAGTTGCTGGAACGCCCAGCTAGCATTTTTTAGGAGGGATAAAATGAGTCAAGAGAGACAAGATAAGGTACTGGTGGCCACCCTGACCGTGGTTCTAATCCTGGTAGCCTTTCTGGCTGGCCTCTTAGCACTGTATCCCCCGCACTTCGCGGGTGACACAGCGACGCCAGTTTTGATCCTGGAACCAGATTCGGCGGCCGCAGGCCATCAGCTTTCGTCGCCAGTGCAGCGCATCGTCCACGAGGACAACACCTGTGCTGGTGTCGTCCGCGCTGACGGATCGGCCGACGGAGAATGTCCACCAGAGTCGGCCAACTTGCCGACTGTCGGCTATGACGAAATCCTTCCGCCGGGAAGGATCGCCCTGAACTGAACCCGGCGATAAGGTGGTGAGCGTTGCCGCCAAGCAGCGCTCACCACCCTACACAAGGCTAGAGAGAAATCTCGGCCTTTTCTTTTAATGTTTAATTTGGTATAGTGCTCGACACTTGCGACGAGTTTAATTAAATTCTTTGTCCGCGCTTAGCTCAGTTGGCTAGAGCATTCGACTGATACTCGGAGGGTCCTAGGTTCGAATCCTAGAGCGCGGACAAAGAATTTAAGTTCGCGCGAGCTAAAATCTCTGGCCTACGCCAGAGATTTTCCGTTCGCGAAGCGACCAGTCGTTGTTGAGCTTGTGAGACAGACTGGAGGGTTGGCTAGAGGCCCCTAAAGGGCACTTCCAGTTTTATAGTCGCTTCACTCCTTAAAACTGGGGCGCACTCCTGATACTCGGAGGGTCCTAGGTTCGAATCCTAGAGCGCGGACAAAGAATTTAAGTTCGCGCGAGCTATAAACCCTGCCTTTAGGCAGGGTTTATCCGTTTCTGACCAAAGGGAAGAAAATTCCGTCGTGAGTTTACGAACAGGAATTAGGGAAATCTCTGGCCTGCGCCAGAGATTTTGTGTTATTAAGTCTTTTATGTTTTAAATATAAAGGAGGAAATTATATGTCACAGGAACTTTTAAACGCAGAAAAGCACGCCACCCTAAAAACTCTAGCGCAGGGCGCGATAGAACGGCTTAGAACTTTGCCGCAGCCAGTGGTGCGAGTGAGTGGACCGCTCACCAGTGGTGGTTATGGTTATGAAGAAAATCTGCGGCGCTTTATTGTGGCACAAGATAAGTTGCGTGAGTCTGGCTACACCGTGTTCGATTACTTCGAAGGTAATCACGATGAGCGAAAGATTATCCCACTTAAGTTGCCGTGGGAGGAAGTTATGCGTCACTACCATAATCCAATTATGGCGACAGGCCTCCTTAAGACGGTTTTCGTAATGCCGAAATGGGAGACTTCAAACGGCGCCAAGTGGGAGCATCAGTTTGCTACTGAACTAGGCTTGGAGGTAAAAGAAATACCGACAGACTGGTTTCTCGCCTAAGTTCTTTTGTGGTAGTCTTTGTATTAGGGAAGGGAGGATAGTTCAATGATGAAAGCTTTGTTTTTGGCCATGTTCAGTCTGGCTCCAGTTGACACACCTTTGATTGGGGTTGAAGCTATCAGATTTCAACTCGGTGCTGTAGCCATCAAATCTAAATCGACCATAGAGAAGGAGCGACGGCCAGTCCTCGCCATCTCAATCCCAGCCAGTGAAGACAGTTGTCGTCCGACCAGTGAAGGGCAAATTGAATGGCCAGGACAATGTCTTAAGCGTTCAGTGAGCCAACGATCGTCTGGTGGTTTATTGATTACGTTCAAACTGGCATTCTAGGCAGAGCGACAGCCGCCGGGAGAGGATTTATCATTCTCTCCCCCGCGGTTTTTTTATTGCTCAAAATCTATGTTTTTGAGGTCGCTACTTTTTACATTAACCTTTGTTTCAATCGAATCTGACTGCTCGTTTAAGACATTTGCATTATCACTGAGTTCAATGGTGAGTTTGTAGACAAAAAATACGAAGAGGACGACCAGACCCCAGGCTAGATAGGGGAACAGCTTGAATGATTCTAGTTTTCGGTCGGTTTTTCTCGGTAGCATAGTGAAATTATAGCATTTCTGGTTTTTTCTTCAGAATGATTTATGATGTGGCGTATGGTTTATGGGGAATACTTTAAGGGTAAGAAGGTCACGGTGATGGGGCTCGGACTACTCGGTCGTGGGATTGGTGACGCAGCGTTTATTGCGGAAGCTGGCGCGACGGAAGTGATTGTGACTGACAAGAAGTCGGTCGACGAATTAGCTGTTTCGGTGGCACAGCTCAAGCATTTTTCTAATGTGAAATTCGTCCTCGGTGAACATAGGTTGGAGGATTTTGAAAATCGTGACTTGATTTTGGTGGCAGCTGGTGTACCGATGGATTCGGATTACTTGGTGCATGCCCGCAATACGGGAGTATCTCTAGCGCAAAGCGCCGCGCTGTTTGCTGAGCTCTCAGGAATTCCGATAGTGGGTATCACCGGTACACGTGGGAAGTCAACAGTTACTCATATGATTTACCATATTCTTTCTTCTGTTTTTGATGGTTCGGTGTTGCTCGGTGGCAATGTGCGGGGACTTTCTAATCTTCAGCTTCTGAAGCAAGTTGAGGAAGACTCAATCGCGGTAATGGAACTTGATTCGTGGCAACTGCAAGGGTTTGGTTGGGCGAAGCGTTCGCCGCAGGTGGCTGTCTTCACCAACTTCATGCCGGACCATATGAACTATTACAAGGATGATATGGCGGCGTACTTTGCGGATAAGGCGAATATTTTTAAATACCAAGACGACAATGATACATTGGTGACGACTGTAGAGGTGTTTGAGTGGGCGAAGAAACTACCTGGCGCAACATTGGGGCAGGAGGTAGTTTTGGTAGACGATTCAATTATTCCCGAAGACTCCAAACTGGCGATGCCGGGTGAGCACAACAAGCTTAATGCTGCATTGGCGTACAAAGCTCTTGAAGCCTTAGGATTAGAAGAAGAGGAAATTTTTGCCGGCTTAGCAAGCTTTCCGGGCGTCGAAGGGCGACTACAATACCTCGGAGAAATTAATGACGTAAAAATTTACAATGACAACAACGCCACAACACCGCAGGCGGTTATTGTGGGAATGAAAGCAGTCGGTAATATTGATGACAAAAATGTGATTTGGATTGGTGGTGGAGCTGATAAGAAATTAGACACCAAAGAACTAGAGCAAGTCGTAGGAGCCTTTTGCAAAAAGGCATATCTATTACAAGGGACTGGTACCGAAAAATTAATGGCAGCACTCGCTGTCTATAGTACTGTTAACAGTACTATAGAAGTGGCAGTTTTTGATAGTGTAGAAGCGGCAGTAAAGGCCGGGTTGGCCGTAGGCCAACCCGGCGATGTTCTTCTTTTTTCACCAGGCTTCGCGTCGTTTGGTATGTTTAAAAATGAGTACGAACGCAACGATGATTTTATGAGAGTGATAAACTCACTCCAAAATTAATATTTCGGCATGAAATCAATCGACTTAGAACAAATAAAAAAAGTGCATTTTATTGGAATTGGCGGGATTGGGATGTCGGCGCTGGCGCGGTTTTTACGTAACGAAAAAAAAGAAGTGCAGGGCTCTGACCGAGCGCCGTCTGATATCACCGCTACGCTAGCAGAGGAAGGGGCGACTGTCTTTGAGGGACATGGCGCTGAGCATATCACCGCTGATTTAGATTTAGTGATCTACACGGAAGCGGTGAATCCAACTACCGAAGGATATGTTGAACTAGAAGCGGCAAGGCGAAAAAACTTACCGACGATTAATTACTTTGAAGCACTTGGATTGGCGGTGAATCCATACTATTTAATTGCGGTGTCGGGCACGCACGGCAAGACGACCACGACCGCGATGTTAACAGATGTTTTTGAAGCGGCGGAGAAGGACCCGACGGCGATTATTGGCTCATTGCGTAGCAAAACTAAGAGCAACTTTAGGGCTGGCAAGAGTAAATATGCGATTGTAGAAGCGTGTGAATACAAGCGGGATTTTTTGCACCTAAAGCCCGATGTACTCGTGATTACCAATGTCGAATACGAACACACCGATTACTATAAAGATTTGGCCGATGTACAGGATGCTTTTCGGACTTTCGTGTCACAAGTGAATGAAGGCGGGATAGTGGTGACGGATATGAAGAATCCAAACATTCTTCCGATTATCAAGAACGCACCAATCAAGGTACTCGATTACAATGAATTTTTTGATGTAAAGTTGCCACTTCGGCAACCTGGCATGTACAATCGCTTGAACGCAGCCGCAGCCTTGGCTGTAGCACATCATGAAAAAATCTCAGTGGATGAAGCTAAAGATACACTGGCTGAATTTGCGGGGACTTGGCGGCGGTTTGAGTTTAAGGGTGAATGGCATGGAGCGCCGGTCTACGATGACTACGCTCATCATCCGACCGAAATCAAAGCTACCCTAGGTGGACTGCGAGAGCTCTATCCTGACAAAAACATCGTTGCTATTTCTGAACTACATACCTACTCACGCACCGCGTCACTGTTTGATGATTTCGCCAAAGTCACCGCGCTGGCGGATCAATTTTATTTCTTACCGATCTACGCTGCGCGGGAAGAAAATACTTCAGGTGTCTCAGTCAAAGAGCTAGCGGTGAAGTCACTTGAATATAATCCGCACACTTCCTACGTCCCCACCTACGAAGCGATGATAGATACTCTAAAACAAACCGTCACTGACAAGGATGTGATCGTGTTTCTTGGCGCGGGTAACATAACCAAACTCGCTGGGGAATTACTACGAAGTTAAACCATTAACATTATTTTTGTCAATTACGATGTAAGTCGTGACGGGTTCTTGCGTCATCAGAGACATAACTATCATATATGAAAAAAGCCCTCATTTTTGGCCTAGTGGCCCTTTTACCAATGCAGTCAGCTCTGGCGTTCTATCCTTGGGGATTCCCGCCGCAAGGCAAGGAATATCAGCCAGTTAACGCCACGGAAGCCTTTTTAGCTTATCAAGATGGGGTACAGACTTTAGTTCTCAAGCCCGAGTGGCAAGGTAGCGCACAGGCGTTTGGGATTGTGTATCCGACTCCGAGCAAGCCTGCAGTTACAGCCGCACCAGTAGATATTTTTTGGCAACTTGAAGAAGCGACTAACCCTTGGGTAAATCTGGGCGATCCGATGCCTTTGGCTGAAATGTCAGGAGTGAAATCGGCGGACGAAGATTCGGTGACAGTCGTCGAAGAAAAACAAGTGGCAGAGTACAGAGTCACGGTACTTAAAGCAACGAGCGCAACGAGTCTCGTAAAGTGGCTTAAGAATAACGGCTACAACTACGACAAAAATGATACTGCAAAAGTAGACTACTATGTTAAGAAAGGTGGATTTTACTTTGTAGCGTTGAAGGTAGATGCTTCACATTTTACTGATCCAGGAATCCGACCAATGTTTAAAGAGGTGACAGCTGATCTTTCGGTTTCAAGCGACGACGCTAAAATGGCGATTGCACCGGATTGGTTTTGGGGAGAACTATCGCCAATTCAAATTAGCTTTGCGGCCGACAAACCACAGCTACCAATGCGTACGCTAAAGAGTAATATGCCGGAAATGGTATTTGATCTCTACACCATGAGCGACCAGGCAGTATATATTCCCGGTGTTGATACGGTGTACAGTAATTTAGTTGATAATGAGTTTTTGAAAAAGGTACCAGCTCTAGGTGCCTACAATCCAAAAGGGAAGTGGCTGCTTCGCCAAGAAGTAAAGTTTATTCCAAGTAAGTCTGATGCTGATGTGTACCTCACACAAGCTACCACCGATGACTTCGCTACGGTTTCAGCCGGGACTCAGGTACGCTTCAATCCAAAAGCGCTTGATAGCAAGACCGGAATTTTACCTGGTCTGCGAGGACAAGTAGTGAACACTGATGGTAGTGGCAATGCTTACACTTTTACCCGCAGTCTCAAGGTGGGCTCAGTGGGAGAGGATGTCAAAGAGCTTCAAAAAATTCTCAATGCCGAAGGCTTTACTATCGCTGTAACTGGCCCGGGAGCCGCTGGATTTGAATCTACCTACTTTGGAGAGAAAACCAAACTGGCGTTGATTAAATACCAAAACTTCTACCGCAGTGATGTCCTTACTCCACATGGACTCACCACTGGTACCGGCTACTTTGGTCCATCGACGATGAAGTTTATCAATCGCTAAGTCTTTATATTGTATAAGATATAAAGATGAAGGCTGCACAGTGGTCTTGTTGACAATATACTGGTTCGTTGTATTATAGAAACAGAAAGGGGAAGTAGCATGAAAAAGTGGTTTAAAAGAACTGCAGTTGGACGATTTTTACGGTTGTGCAATATAGCGCTCGGGCAGCATCGGCTGGCCAATGAGCGATGGCAACGGGATGATCCAGTAGGATACGCCAGGTTCTATGACCGGTTCTCCTCTTCGGACTGACCAACCTGCAAGGCGGCACGCGCAAGCGAGCCGCCTTTTGCTTTCTCCCTCTAAATGATAATGTTGAGTATTATGGAAACAGGCAAACTGTCACTGGTGGCTACACCGATTGGAAATCTGGAAGATATTACCTTGCGAGCATTACGGACGCTCCGTGAGTGTGACTATGTGTTGTGTGAAGATACTCGGGTGACGGGGAAGTTACTTCACCATCATGACATTAAAGCCAAGATGCACCGGTATGATGCGCATACGAGCGAAAGTGCCCACGCACAAATTTTAAACGACTTAGAAGAGGGTAAACATATTGCGTTAGTGAGTGATGCTGGTACACCGGGCATCAGTGATCCTGGAGTTTTACTTATCAAGCAAGCACGTGAAGCGCAGGTGCTGATTGAAGCTATCCCAGGGGCATCAGCAGTAACGACAGTGGTGTCGCTGGCTGGTATTGCCGGCAATCAATTCTCATTTCTAGGTTTTGTACCTCAGAAGAAGGGAAGAGAAACCTTTTTCAAATCTCTTCGGGAGTATGGGCACCCAGTGGTATTTTTTGAGTCGACTCATCGGATTATGAAGACACTAGAAGCTCTTGAGATGGCACTGCCCGAAACCACATTATACCTGGGTCGTGAACTAACAAAGATGCATGAAGAAATGCTGGTCGGTTCAGCGACTGAGATTATCAGGACCCTAAGTGAAAATCCTGTCAAACAAAAGGGTGAGTTTGTCGTTATTGTTGACGTTTCTAAGTAAGGGTATACTACTGCCAATGTCAAAAGAAACAATCGTCTTTATTTCTGGAATTTTACTTATTATTGTGCCGTTTCTGGGTATTCCACCAGCTTGGCGGTCTTACTCCATTGCAGCCATCGGTGTACTTTTAGTCTTTGTAGGCTATGCGCAAAGGCGAGCGGTGTATCTGAAGCAGATTGAGCGTAGTTCTGGCGAACGGGCCACCGATTCTTTTGTTGAGACAACCGACAAACTTTTTAACGACAGTACGATACAATAAAGAGTATGTCAGGGTACGCGACACCATTTTTAACTGTCGCTGCGATATTTACCGCTTTGAGCTTTTTCCCTGTCTCTTTATTTGATGTCTATGCCAACAAAAGGGTTCCAGAAGCACAGCCAGTAAGCTCAGTTGACGATGCGTCGAGCGAATTAAAAAACATCGAGCCAGATACTAGGCCGATTGTAAAGCATGTGCCACTACCTAAACAAGTAAAGACCATCTACATGACCTCATGTGTGGCTGGTACGACCGATTTTCGTGATCGTCTAATCAAACTGATTGATGAAACTGAAGTGAATAGTGTGATTATAGATATTAAAGATTTTTCAGGCACCATTTCTTTTCCTTCCGAGCAGGACACTTGGAAATCAGCTTGGGCTGAAGCTAGATGTGGTACACCGCGCATGCGCGAACTGATTGAGTTACTGCACTCAAAAAATATTTATACCATTGCTCGACTGACTGTTTTTCAAGATCCATTTTATGCACCGAAACATCCCGAGCAAGCAGTACTACGTAATGATGGGGTGACGGTATGGACCGACCATAAAGGATTGTCGTTTGTTGATGTGGCGGCTAAACAATATTGGGACCACATGATTGATTTATCGGCCGAAGTTTACAACCTCGGTTTTGACGAACTCAACTTTGATTATGTCAGGTACCCATCGGACGGCAATATGAGTGATACTTACTACCCACAAAGTATGGCCGGACAATACAAGTTAGACAAACAAGCCAATCTAGAGGCGTTCTTTAAATATCTGAATGAAAAACTTGATGAAGAAAGTCGGTTTGCGACTTATCGTCATGAGAATACTGGCCGAGCGTCAAGCACACCGTATACTTCGGTGGATCTATTTGGGATGACGACCACCAACTTCAACGATCTTTCTATCGGACAAGTACAAGATCGTGCGGCACCGTACTTCGACTTCTTAGCGCCGATGGTTTATCCGTCACACTATCCTCCTAGTTTTCTTAATCTCGGTAACCCAAACGACTATCCATATAAGGTGGTGTATTACGCGATGAAGACGGGAGTGGATAGAATGAAAGCACCGACAACACCAATGGAAGGTTTTTTACATCAACGAGTCGGTACGTCAACGCCGGCAGTTTATGTGAAGCCTGGTTACGGTGCTGAAAAATTCCGTACCTGGATTCAGGATTTTGATTACGGTGGAGACTACGATGCAGCCGATGTGCGGGCTCAGATTCAAGCTAGTTATGACGCCGGGGTAAATTCTTGGATGATTTGGGCACCGAGCAATAGCTATACTCGCGAGGCCTTACAGGTAGATTAGAGGATACCTTGTCCGCCTAAATTTTGCTTTGCAAAAATTTGGCCTATAAAGCTACTTGAACCAGAGTAGTAAGTTCCTAAATGTAGCGATTAATCGCTACATTTATAGGTTTACCGTTTTGGGATAACATAAAAAAACCAGATTAATTGGTTGTATTATATAAACATGCGTGACAAGAAGGATAGCCACGTTCGTCTTTTGTCTTTTAAGGATGATCAACCGGAAATGCTCCGAGGTTCATTGATACCTCGGAGTGTTCGTGAGAAGCAAAAAAGCCCAACCTTCAAGAAGGCAGCTATGGCCACAATCAAAGTCGTTGCCCCAGTGGCGGCGGTAGCAGTGATGGCGTTTGTGGCTGTTTCTAGTTACGGCCTAGTAGCGGCAAAGCAGCAGGTAGCTACACCGACGGTTACTATCATTGACCAAGATACTACAAAAACAGTGACGCTTTCCTATGGACCGCAAGCCGCTTTCTCGCAAGAGAAGTTTTTTAATGAAACAAGAGAAGCTTTTATTGAAAAAAGCATTAGTTTTATTGAAGTCGACTTTGAAACTAAAATGGTGAGGCACTTTAAGGACGGTGTACTTACTATCAGTGCACCCGTACTTTCTTTTGGTCAAGAAGGCTCGTGGTTCGATGCTCCGTCTGGTTTGTATGAAGTCGAAAGTAACGAGAAGCGTGATTTCTCCAGCCTAGCGCAAGTGTATTTTCCTTATGCCATTACTTTTGAGGGGAACTACGCCATTCACGGTGTGCCAGAATATCCAGACGGTAGTCCAGTGAAAGAAGACTTTGTGGCGGGTGGCATTAGAATTGCTAATACTGACGCAGAAAAACTCCATCAGTTAACCACCCTAGGTACTCCAGTTTTGGTCTACAAAAAAGCTGTTAAAAAAGACCATTTTGTTTACGCCGCTGAAGTGATGGATGTTAGTGCCCCACATTACCTGGTTGCTGATATCGATAGTGGCACGATGTTGGCTGCTAGCGACCTGCGAATTGGGGTGCCGATTGCTTCGGTGACAAAGCTTATGACGGCTGTCGTGACCGCTGAAAAGCTAGACCTCGATAGTCGTATCCAGGTTGGTTCACCAAACTTTGTGGAGTCACTAATCCCACGATTGCAAGATAGGAACAGCGCGTCTTTGTACAGCTTGTTGCAACTACTTCTAGTTGAATCATCAAACGAAGCGGCGGAAGTTATCGCGGGTGAGTATGGCCGCAGTGAATTTATAAAAGAAATGAATACAAAAGCTAAGCAAATCGGGATGTTAGAAAGCAACTTTGTTGATCCCTCAGGTCTGGGAAACGGTAACACTTCGACCCTAGCTGACTTATTTAGACTTACGCAGTATATCCACATCAACCGCAATTTTATTTTCGAAATTACGGCTAAGGAAAAATTGACCGGCGTTCGTGATACAGGCGAGTTTTCTGATCTAGCTAATTTTAATGAAGTCGATGAAATGAATAACTTTGTGGGAGGGAAGATTGGAGAAACCACCGCTGCTGGACAAACCTCAATATCGCTCCATGAAGTATCTATCCAGGGCAGTAAGCGGACAGTAGCTATAATCTTACTTGGTTCGACTGGACGTGACGCCGACGTCCGTACTCTTATGACATTCGTCGAAGAGCAGTATCGTCGCTAATAGCAAGGTATACTATACCTATAAATCATGACAAGCTTTGACCCAGAAAAGATCACCTTTTTTGCCAAAACCGACGCCCGCGGAGCTTTTATTCCCTTTGGTATAAAAGCCAAAGACCGCCAACGGCACATGTATGTGATTGGGAAAACCGGTATGGGTAAGTCGACTTTGCTTGAAAACATGGCCGCCCAAGACATTATAAACGGTGAAGGAATGGCCTTCATTGACCCACACGGCTCAGCAGCGGAGACATTACTTGAATATGTGCCCGAGCACCGCATTAAAGACGTGGTGTATTTTGCACCGTTTGATATGGATAACCCGATCGCTTTCAACGTGATGGAGGATGTCGGAGAGGACAAAAGACACTTGGTGGTATCTGGCCTAATGTCTACTTTCAAGAAGATTTGGGTCGATGCTTGGAGTGCCCGTATGGAATACATTCTTACTAACGCCCTGTTGCTTTTGATTGAATATCCTGACACTACACTGTTGTCTGTAAACCGCTTATTTAATGACAAAGAATATAGACTCAAGGTGGTCGACTACTGTACTGATCCAGCCGTAAAATCTTTTTGGGTAGATGAATTCGCTAATTATACTGAGCGTTTTGCGGCCGAAGCTTTACCAGCCATACAAAACAAAATTGGACAGTTTACGGGCAATCCGCTAATTCGTAATATCATTGGACAACCTCATTCCAGCTTTGATATCCGACAGTTGATGGATGAGAAAAAAATTCTCATCATGAATCTTTCCAAAGGTTTGATTGGTGAAACCAATGCCAACCTACTTGGCTCAATGCTAACAACGCGTATTTACTTGGCAGCTATGAGCCGGGCCAACTTACCAGTGCATGTCATGAAGACAATGCCGAACTTCTATTTTTATGTGGACGAATTTCAATCATTTGCCAACTCCACCTTCGCGAATATTTTGTCTGAAGCCCGTAAGTATCACCTCAACCTAATTATCGCGCACCAATATATTGCCCAGATGGAAGAAGAGGTGCGCGACGCAGTGTTTGGCAACGTCGGCACCACCATCACTTTTCGCGTCGGTCCGTTCGACGCAGAGATATTAGAAACAGTCTTTACACCCCAGTTTCTGGCTACCGATTTGGTGAACCTTGGCTTTGCGCAAATTTATCTTTCGTTGATGATTGATGGTGTCGGTTCGGCGCCGTTCTCGGCGCAGACATTACCACCACTAGAGCGACCACCAGTATCGTGTCGCGATATGGTGATTGGGGCTAGTCAGAAAATATATGCACGAAAGCGAGCCGACATTGAAAAGATCGTGGCTGATTTGCATACGCCATCGCCAAAGGGAGAAGGTGATAAGAAGGTAACAAAAAAAGCCACTTACCCGCCAAACAGCGGTGGTAATTACCCCACTAAGATGTCTAGTCAACAAAGACCAGTCAGGCGTAGTGAAGAAGGAGAAATGAAAAGGACAATCCCAAAACCATTGCCACCAGAGAAGAAGCCAGAGGATTTGCGAGCTATTTTGAGTAAGCTAAGTCAGTCCGATAATACTACCAAGACTACCATTAGACCAAAAGAAGCTACCACTACGTCTCCTGCCAAAGACGATCTAAAAAATGTCCTAGCCACAATGATGTCAGCCCAAACGGCTATTCCGTCGACACCGATTCAACCGAAACCACAAGTACCAGTGATAAAAACACCCCCCATAGCCCAACCCGCCGAAACTAAAATCGCACCAACATTTTTGCCGACGGAAGCACCGTCCGCTCGTTTACGTCAGACCCCACAATTTAATCAATCAACAACTGGTCCTGACGAGCAGGTAGTGCGCCAAATGCTCCGCCCAGAAAAGCATGAACGATCAGCGGGTTCTTAGTATGCGATTTGTCTTTGCACTATCCATTTTTCTGCTAGCAACGCCCTTATCTAGCCAGGCAGCGGTGATTATAAACGAAGTAGCTTGGATGGGGGATAGTGTTTCGGCTAATCATGAGTGGATTGAGTTAAATAATACCGGTAGCAGTGCGGTCGATGTGTCGGGCTGGATTTTATCTGACGGAATGAACTTTAACGTTACGCTTAAGGGTACAGTAGGAGCAGGGCAATATGCTGTTTTAGAACGAACTAGTGAAGAATCAGCCGCTGGAGTGGCTTTTATGATTTACACTGGTGCCCTTGTAAACACAGGCACAACTTTGATGTTGAGTCGTAGTGATGGTGGCCTAGAAGACCAAGTAGCAGGTGGTGTAGATTGGCAAAACATTGGTGGCGACAATATAACAAAGGAAACAGCGCAATATACCAGTGTTGGTTGGGTGACTGGTACACCAACTCCAGGGGCTGCCAATAGTGGTACTCCTAATAATGACGACGAGAATGAAGAAGAGGACAACTCAAGCAGTGATGATGATGAAGAAACTACTTCAAACCCACCACTAAAGAGGGTTAGTCGGGGCGAAGCGGTACAACTCATTCTCCCCGACATGACTCTGAAGCTGGCTGTTGTGGCACAAAAGCTCGGTTACGTTAATCAAGCGATTGATTTTAAAGTCACGCCATCAGGCGTGGGAGAGACCTTGATTGATTCTCTTCAATACGAATGGAATTTTGGAGATGGGACTACCGCGTTGGCTAAAGAGCCGACCCACTCTTACCGCTATCCAGGCACTTACGTAGTTACTGTTTATGGAGGCTACAAACGTCAAGAACAAGTAGCTCGACAGGAGATTACAATACTACCGGTCTCCATTTCACTCACGGTTAGTCGTGAAGGCGATTTGCAGGTCAACAACGATTCTCCTTACGAAATAGATATCTCTAGTTACGTCGTAAACGGCGGTAAGGAATTTATCTTTCCTCTGCGTTCGGTAATGTTACCAAATCAAACCATCACACTTCCGCGCAGCGGTGTCGGTAACCCTGCCGTCGCTGAAATAAGGGACGCGGCTGGACTCGGTGTCCTTACCACAAAAGTACAAAAACCTGACACCCCAACTACACCCACCCCAGCCGAAAAAATAATTATTTCCACCCCTACCAGCGTGCCAGAAGTAGAGACCGAAGATGCCCAGACTTGGTATGCTCCACTCTTGCTACCTGAAGCCGATGACACTCTTAAAACCAGATTGTTAGAATATCTTAAGCCAGCTTCGGTCGAAGCCGCGCCCGAAATAGTCGCTACTTCAACCGAACCAGCCAGTCGAGTGCCAGATGCAGTTTGGCCCTATTTAGGGCTAATTGGAGTTATTTTGTTGGGTTTATTTGGGACTGCTAAAAAATTTAGTCGTAACCAAAGTTAATGGTTTTTAGTACTAATTAGCACTAAACTGAAACAAAAAGACATGAAACGAAAAATTTTAATATTTTCACTGGCCTATTATCCCAAGCATATTGGTGGGGCTGAGGTGGCGATTAAAGAAATCACCGACCGTCTGCCGTTCCATAATTATGAATTTCACCTTGTCTGTAATCGGTTTGACTCTACCTTACGAAAAGAAGAAACTATCGGCAATGTCACAGTCCATCGAATTGGTTTAACCACCAAGAACCCAGTAATGGCAGATTTAAAAAAGCTGCCACTGCACCTAAATAAGATCATCTACCAGTGGTTGGCTTTTTATAATGCCAAAAGTTTACACCAGCAACATGGCTTCGATATGGTATGGGCGATGATGGCCCATTCAACTGGGATACCAGCCGCCAAGTTTAAGAAATCATTTCCCAAAGTTAAATACTTGTTGACCTTACAAGAAGGCGACCCGCTAGAGTCTATCGAAAGGAAAATGAAGATATTTGGTCGAGCCTTTGATGAGGCTTTTACTCGCGCCGATATGATTCAGGTGATTTCCACTTTCCTTGGTCAGTGGGCAAAGCGAAAGGGCTTTGCGGGGGAGCCGATTTTAATCCCAAATGCGGTGAACACGGCGCACTTCGCGTCAGAGTATGATGAGGCTAAACTGCGCGAAGTGCGCCAAGACCTGAACCTAGCTGATAGTGACATTGCCCTAGTGACTACCTCACGGTTGGTCCACAAGAATGCGGTCGACGATGTAATACGAGCTTTGGTCTTTTTACCTAACCACATCAAGTTTATTGTTTTTGGCACGGGACCAGACGAGACTTCGCTTAAGGTATTAATCACAAAGTTAGGGTTGGCCAATCGAGTCCAATTACGAGGGCAGATTAACCACGCAGATATGCCAAAGTATCTCAAAGCCTGCAACATCTTCATTCGGCCGTCGCGCTCTGAGGGAATGGGCAATTCATTTGTCGAGGCTATGGCAGCTGGGCTGCCTGTGATTGCGACCCAAGTGGGTGGTATCGCTGATTTTCTATTTGACGCTAAACGAAATCCAGATAAAGGGTCGACTGGTTGGGCAGTTGAGGTTGATTCGCCAGTGCAGATTAAAGAAGCAGTGTTTGAGATACTAGATAACCCCCAAGTCACCAGTGAGGTAGTGGCGCGGGCCAAAGCCATAGCCATGGCCAAGTACGATTGGAATCTAATTGCGCAGCGCATGGATAAAGAGGTATTTCAGGCACTTTTTACACCTGGTAAAGTCAATTAAGCGATTGTTTTTTAGACTAAAACCAGTGCTATGATTACTTTATGAAAATTCTGATTGCCACTGGTCTCTATCCTCCAGATATAGGTGGCCCAGCTACCTACACGGTTTTACTGGAGAAAGAATTGCCTTTGCAAGGGTATGTGGTTCAGGTCTTACCATTTGCTATTTCTCGAGGCTTCCCTAAAGTGATACGGCATATTCATTACGCTGGTGCACTGTGGCGAAAAGCCAAAACCGCGGATATTATTTTTGCCCAAGATGTAGCGTCGGTCGGTTGGCCGGCCCTTGTGATCGCAAAATTACTTAGAAAAGAATTCATCGTGCGCGTACCGGGTGATTATGCCTGGGAACAGTCAGTGCAGCGATACGGCGTGGTTGAGACAATCGACCAGTTTCAAAAAAAATCCTATGGGTTGAAAGTCGGTCTGCTTCGTTTTATCCAAACCTCAGTCACTAAGTATGCTGACCAAGTAATTACACCGAGTAACTATTTCAAACAGGTGGTCACTGGTTGGGGAGTCCTTCCCCAAAAAATCACGACTATCTACAACGGCGTAGATTTAAAAGTAGAAGCAGCGCCAGTCAAAAAACCGGCTGCTTTCACTGTTGTGTCGGCCGGTAGATTAGTGCCGTGGAAAGGGTTTATGACTCTTATCGAGATTATTAAAGATAATCCGCGTTGGCATTTGGTTATTCTAGGTGATGGCAAAGATCGCCTACGACTACAGACTCAAATTAACGAGTCTGGCCTTAAAGACAGAGTTGTTTTGGCTGGAGCTGTCAGTCGCGCGGAAATATTTGGTTGGTGTAAAGCGGCCGATGTATTTGTGCTTAACACAGAATTTGAAAGCTTCTCCTATCAAATCGTGGAAGCAATGAGTGTGGGCGCCGCTATCATCACCACCAAGGTTGGCAGTATTCCCGAACTTATTACCCCTGGTATTGAAGGAATACTCTGTGAGCCAAACGACAAAGTTTGTCTCACGGAAGCGATTAAAAGTATTGAGCATAGTCCAGAAATTTGGCTGGCCCGTAAGCGAGCGGCGGAAGCGAAAGCGCAAACCTTTAGTATAAACCGTACCGTAACGGCACTGGTAACAGTTTTAAAGAGATATGCGTAAGGTTATTTCTATTGGCTACGGTCGGCATATTTTTGAAGTCGGTAATAACGAACGACGGCGGCTAATGGCTTGTGCCGAGGCGGTAGGGAGTTTTGATATGGTTATTTTTTCTAAACCAGAGCACGGACTGGTTACTGGCGCGGTCTCAAATAAATTAACACTCTACCCAACCAATTCAAAAAATAATATCCTAGCCCTCCTAGACGCTTTCTTACTGGTTCGCGCTTTAATAAAAAACTCACCTGAACCAGTGACACTCACCACTCAGGACCCATTTGAAACAGCCTTGATCGGTATATTGATAAAAAGGCTGTATGGGGTAAAACTCATTATTCAAGAGCACGGCGACTTTTTTGGAACTCCAGATTGGCGAAGAGAAACTAGTCTAAACCGCCCCCGTTATCTATTTGGGTTGTGGGCCCTTAAACAGGCTGACGTAGTTCGAGTGGTGTCCAAACGCTCAAAGGAGCATCTAGTAAAACAGGGAATAAAAAACACGGTTATATTACCGGTTTCAATTGATTTTGGTTTGTCTCAAAGTGACACCATATCTCCTTTGGTCAGAGAGATTTTTCCACTCGGTAGTTTTGTATTTTTGTCAGCGGCACGGTTTGTTAAACAGAAAAATTTACCCCTCCTATTAGAAGCTTTTTTTGCGGCGCAAAAGGAAGCTCCGCAGGTCAGGCTACTTTTAGTCGGCCAAGGGGCTGAAGAATCACACTTGAGAAAGTTAATAAAAAAACATTCCCCAACAGATGAGAAGCTGGTACAGATATTACCCTGGTCGTCTGATTTGGCGGCGCTGATGCGAGCGGCTGATGCTTACGTCCTAACCTCAAATTATGAAGGCTGGGCCCGAGTTTTGGTGGAAGCCATGCTCACTAAATTGCCAATTATCACAACTGAGGTTGGTTGTGCGGGCGAGGTAGTGGTAGATAAAGTCCACGGTATGGTTGTGCCAGTCAACAACAAAAATGACCTCAAGGAGGCTTTGTGTCGCTTGGCGACTGACGGTGACTTTTACCGTAGCGTCAAACAAAATCTTGCGGCACTTTCATCTAAAGCCATTCCTGGTACGGATGATAGTACTTATGCTGCACAGTGGGCAGACATCTTTGGTTAGCATCTCGCTGTCTATTAAAGACTGAACAAAAGTGAGCGACAGAAGAGTTAGTGTGGGGGTATACTAAAGTGACATGGCAAAGGAAGACATTGCAAACCTTGACGCGTCAGCGCGCGCGGCCAGTGAACTGCAATCAATTATAAGTAAAACCAGTGGAAAAGGAGGCAAGCGGATTTCGGTTGAAGAAGCTCTCTTGGAACCACGGGTAGCGAAAAGCGAGGAAGGGCGGACTGCGCTTAGGGTGCTTTTTATTTCTCAAGACGAAAGCTTACTTAACCAAGACACTCAGTCTCTAGATGGTTTCCTTAGGCTCAAGGATCTGTTTGAGGAGGTACACATTTTGATTCTTTACGAAGGGGGAGTGTCAAAAACACCAGTTAGACGACCAGATAAAAATGTTTGGCTTTATGCTGCCAGCGCCAAACATTGGTTCCAAACGCCGCGCGCGGCAGTTGCCCTAGCTAAAAAACAATTAGCGTTTGCTTCTGGTTTCAGACCAGACTTAATTATTGCCCGCGACCCGTTTGAGTCGGCTATCACGGCTACTGCCCTAGGTAAAATATACAATCGTCCAACCCAACTCCACATTTTAGAAAACTACAGTAACGAAGCTTTTTTGAAGAAAAACCGTCATAATCGTTGGCGTCGCTTTCTGCCTCGGTTTACGATTCCTAAGTTTAAGAGCGTTCGGACAGCTACTGATGATCTGGGAGCATTAATCGGAACTAAATTTAGTATAGAAGATTTGGCAGTTCTACCTCGGTATCAAGATTATCAAAAACTTATCAGTAGTAAAACGGCGATTGATTTAGTTGCTAAATTTAAGCCGTTTATCTTTTTCATACTGTATGTCGGTAAGCTTGATCACAGCAGTGCACTCTATCGAGCTATCGATGCTGCGCGTTTCGCACTCAAGAATCCACGAGTCGGACTGATTGTTTTGGGCGATGGTTCAGCTCGGCCTGAGTTTGAAAGGCGAGCCAGGCTGCTTGGAATTGAAAAACAAATTGTCTTTGAAAAAAAAGCGACTGATTATGTTCCGTACCTCAAGTCAGCTCAGTTACTAATTGTTCCAGATAAGGCGGGGGAGAGTGAGGAGGTGGTCTATACTGCCGCTGCGGTTGGAGTACCTATTATCATGGCCGGTACACCGCAGCGGCAAGATATTTTTGAAGACGGAGTATCAGCTTATCTTTGCGAACCAGAAGACACACAGATGTTTGCTGATCGCATTAGTGAGATTCTTAATAACGTCTCCATGCGGAGGGTAATTGGTGAGGGCGGCAAGGAAGCAATAGAACGACGGTTTCATCAAAATCCGAAGGTATATAGAGATTCTTATCAGCGCAGTATTGAGGCGGCTTTGTTTATCGAGTAATAATCAATGCTTACAGCCTAGGCTTTCTAATGTGGTATTATGTCGAACACTATGACAGAAGTAGATTTAAAGACTCTCATTTTACCTAATCAGACCGTTGAACAAGGCGGTATAAATATAGCTAAGGGTATTGCAGAACGGACGGTTTGGGATGCGCATGCCACTGTAAACGCAACCCATGCCGTTATCTCTGCTCCCGACGAAGAGGCGGCTCGCATTAAATCGATCGATCAGATTGCCGATATTAAACGCCACCTTAAGCCAGCCGACGTTTTGCTTGATTTTGGTGCTGGCTATGGGCGAGTGGCTCAATACTTACTTCCCAACTTACCACTTCGTGGCTATATCGCAGTGGACAGCTCACGAGAGATGCTGAGTCTATTTAGAGAGCGGTACATTAGGAGTGACGAAGAGCAGCGTACACCACTATTACTTCTCAACGCTGATATTCATACCGTGCCACTTGTCGACAATGCTGCTGATGCGGTTGTCGTATGCGCAGTATTTCTACATAATCACAAAGATGTGGTACATAAATCCATGCAGGAAATCAAGCGCATTTTAAAACCAGGCGGCACCCTCTTGGTCTACTCCTCATACCCAAGGGCGGCTACTTTTATGGGTCTGCAAGGTCTCTTTTATCAGATTGTTCTAAATCTTTTGGGTAAGCCGTTTAAAAATGGTCCCGTGCGTTACTATAGCAAGAGAGAAGTGACAGCGCTCCATTCTGGTTTTGCTGAGCTCGATATCATACCAGTCGGTTTTACAATTGTGCCTAAGACCCTTATTTTCCTGCCCGGCCCCATCGAAAAAATTTACCGCGTCGGATTTTCAAATCCGCTAAACAGTTTTCTTGAAAAAATTTGTCCAAAATCGTACCACTATCTTTTTGCCGCTTGGTACGATGTTGTCGCTAAGCGATAAGTTATTATGACTGACTATCAAAGACAAGTTGATACCAAGCATTATTCCTTTAAGGGGTATTTCCATAAATTTCGGTGGATGAGCTACTGGTACCAGCTCAAAGAGATTGTCGATCGACCTGATATAACCTCGCAGTTAGATATTGGCCCGGGGAGTTTGTTTCTGAAGAAGACGCTGGAAGTTCATCGGCCGGATCTCAAGTACACAAGTATGGATATCGACAGCAATCTTGGCAGCGATGTGGTGGGTAGTGTTACGAGCATTCCGTTTCCAGATCAATCTTTCGATTTAGTAAGTGCTTTTCAGGTATTGGAACACATTAAATTTGAAGATTTTGAAACCGCTTTAAAAGAAATGGAAAGAGTGTCTAAACGCTACGTTTTTATTAGTCTGCCGCATAATGTTCCAAGTTTTGATTTTCAGTTTAAGCTACCAGGTATTAAACGTTTTAGTCTGGCAATTAAAATACCCTTCGGACAAAAGCACGTATTTAACGGCCAACACTACTGGGAGGTGGGGAAGCGGGGTTATTCTGCGAAAAGGATCCTTAGTATCTTGACCCGTCATTTTGAAGTTATAACCGAGTATGTACCATTTGAAAATCAATACCATCACTTTTATATCCTCAAAAAAAGAGTATGAGATTGCTGGTGGTCACACAGGTAATAGATATCAATCATCCTATTCTAGGATTTTTTCACGGGTGGGTGGATGAGCTGGCTAAGTATTGTGAAGAGGTGCAGGTGATTTGTTTGCAGGCGGGCAAGCATAACCTGCCCGCCAACGTGAAAGTCTATTCTCTAGGCAAAGATGAAGGTAAGGGGAGACTGACCTACTTGTTTAGGTTTTTTAAACTTATCTGGTCACTCAAAAAAGACTACGACCATGTCTTCGTGCACATGAATCAAATTTACGTAATTTTAGGTGCGCCAATCTGGCGTTTGCTTCATAAGAAAGTGGGTCTGTGGTATGCCCATGGAACTGTCTCACTTTCGCTTAAGTTGGCTACCTTTTTTACCAACACTGTATTTACTTCCACCGCCGAAGGTTTTTGTATCGATACCCCTAAACGAGTGATTGTGGGACAAGGGATTGACCCAACACTATTTGTCGCTAAAGAAAGAGTGCCTAGTTCAGTTTTAAAATTAGTTACGGTTGGGAGAATTGCTGGCTCAAAAAATATCGATAACTTGCTTAGGGCGTGTCGCAAACTTAAGGAGAAGCAAGTGCCTTTTTTGTTTACTATTGTCGGTACGGCCCTCACAAAAGACGAGCAGCAGACTGAAACAGAACTAAGGCAGCTTGCTTTTGCCCTTGATCTACAAAATGAGGTGGTCTGGGCGGGAGCAATTTCCAATCAGGCTTTGCCAGCCGAACTTAATAAGGCTGATATTTTTATCCACGATGGTGCCACCGACAGTCTCGATAAGGCGTTACTTGAAGCGGCTTTGTGTGGTTGTATAGTAGTGTCGTCAAATAAAGCTTACCAGGCCCTAACCGTTGATTTAGCCCCCAAACTTTTGTATAGACAAGGTGATTTTGCGGCTCTATCAGCTATAATCACAGAACACAAAACGTCACTGGTAGCTGCGGCCGAAGTAAGAAAGATGATTGCAGAGCGGTATACCATCAATACGCTAGTAAAAAATATTATAAATGCTTATTAAAAAGAAGACGTATGCAAAACACCTACGCCAAAGAATATTACGATACGTACCTCAAACAGTTGCCGACCGACTACAAATCAGCGCGTTGGTTCTCTAGCGCCGAGGCGAAGTTAGATTATGCCGAAACCCGACGTTCTTTGCTGGCGGCTCTTAGGACAGCTTCTTTTTCACGAGTATTGGAAATTGGTCCGGGCGATGGTGTTTGGACAGACTTACTACTGCCTAAAGCAAAGGAACTGACTTTGGTTGACCAATCGGTTGAGATGATAGAGCGGGCTAAGGAGAGACTAAAGTCTCAGACTAATGTCACATATGAAGTGATAGATTTTTTGCAGTATCAAAGTACGGCGGCTTACGATCTCATTTTTGCCATTCGTTGTTTTGAATACTTTGAGGATAAAGAAAAAGCCGTCGCCAATTTCAGTCAGCTGCTTAATGCTGGTGGACAAGTTGTGCTGGTGACTAAAAATCCGAAACATGTCGCTATGAAGAAAGTTCAAAACCGCGAGCTGCATAAGGGTCAGATACAAAGAGACGAAATGGTGGCCTTGTTTACTCGACATGGTTTTGAGGTAACAAGTGTTCTTAGTGCTACTTGGCGTTTTAAGGCCAAGTATTGGCCACTGAGGGTACTGTTTTCACTCTTGCATAGTTGGCATGTAGCAACCAATGGAAAGTTCACCGTGCCGTTTGTGACTGTCCCGCTTACCGAAAGTTACCTTTATGTCGCAAGGAAGCGATAAGATAATCATCGAATTATTTGGACTTCCTGGCGTAGGGAAGTCTACTTTAGGGAGACTCCTTAAGGAGCGTCATGGTGTAAAACATATTACTGCCACTAGCGTAACTAGAGCTGAATACCTAGGGTTGTTTTTACGATATCCACGCTCGGTCATGGCTTGGCTAGTGCTTATTATCAAAAATTATCACGCCACCAAAAGTCTCAAGCACCTTAGATACAACGCGGCTCTATTATTCGTAGCTTTTAAAAAAATTCACCAAGCCCGTCTAGCAGAAACATCGACAGTAGTAGACGAAGGTCTGCTGCAACGTTTTCTCTCTTACTCCGATATTTTACTAACCAGGAAGCAGATAGAAGAAGTGATAAAGCTAAGCCCACGCGGCACGGTAATTATTTGTGTTAACGATCGGGTAGTGGAAAAAGACCGCTACGATCAAGCACACGATAGAGGCAGTCAGGGTAGCGAGCGTCTAGAGCGCTGGCGCTCCAATATGGCTACCAATATAGCTACTCTAGTGACAGTTCTTAAAGAAACTAAGAGTGAGTTTTACTTTGAAACAGCCACTACCTCAATCGATGATATAATCAAACAAATCAACATCTAGCCTATGTCAGCTCGCTCACCTTGGAGACATCTTTTATATAAAAACCTAGCGACTATTTCTTTATCCGGGGATGTGATTGACCTGGGTGGTTCACGCAAATCAGCCTACTACAAGAATTTCAAAGGCGAATTTTCACTGGCAGTGGCGAATATGGACGATGACACCAAGGACATCACGGTTGATCTGGAGCAACCATTTCCGATTGAGGCTTCAAAGTACGACCATGTTTTGTGCATTAATGTCTTGGAACATATTTTTAATTATCAAAATGTCATTCACGAGACACAGCGCATTTTAAAACCAGGTGGACAGGCGCTCTTTGCGGTACCGTTTTTGATTCAAGTCCATCCCAGTCCGCATGACTATTGGCGCTTTACCGGCGAGACACTAAACCGGCTATTTTCAGAAGCCGGGTTCACGCAAGTGACGGTAGAACCAATTGGCACCGGCGTGTGTAGTGCCATTGTACAGATGAAATCAAATCTACTTCATTTCCATTTCTTACGGCACTTGGCCAGCTGGTTAGCCTTTACTGGTGACGCTATCTTGGCTCGCCTCTACAAAAAGCCCACCTTCAGCAAAGAATTTTATACCCTGGGGTACGTTATTAAGGCTAAAAAATGAGTACTAATAAGCCAAAGAAAATAAAACTCCTGGTTGCTATTAGCGATTTTCGGATTGGAGGAGCGCAGAAGATTGTGCTTGATGTATTAAAGAGCCTGGATGTTACTCGTTTTGAAATCCACCTAGTAACATTTTTTGCTACCCCCAATGAGTCGACTTTTTTTAGCGAACTGCCTGACTGCGTGGAAGTACATTCACTGTCGTTTAATAATTTTTACGATTTAAGATCTTGGCGAGCACTGTTTGGTGTTTTAAAAACCATCAAGCCTGAAGTGGTGTGGTCGCATCTTTTTTTTAGTCATACAGTAGTTCGTACCCTCAAAGTTTTCTTCGGCTATAAAGTTATTACTGTCGAACACAACACCTACCCAAATAAAAAATGGTTGCACCGAATCATCGATAGAATTCTGGCTACCTTCACCTATCGTATCGTGGCCGTTGCGCCCGGGGTGGTAGATTTTCTAGTCCGGGAAGTCGGTATCAAACGCGGGAAGTGCGTCGTGATTCAAAATGGTGTAGATCTCAAACAATTACAGTCGGTGTCTGAATCAGAAGTTTTAAAAGCTAGAGCTAGTTTAGGGTTAGGCGCTACGGAACATATTGTCATCACGGTCGGACAACTCATAAGACAAAAGAACCAAGGGCTGTTGATTGAGGCTTTTGCGCAGTTTGTTAAAAAACACACTGACTACAAATTAGTGATTATTGGTGAAGGTGCTAAACGGAGCGAGCTTGAAGCACAGATAAAAGCTTTAGGTTTAGAGAGCAAAGTTTTATTGGCTGGAATTAAAAAACCCGTCGCGCCGTTTCTGGCAACCGCCGATTTTTTTGTGTTACCTTCTTTATTTGAAGGCTTTGGGATTGTCTGTATTGAAGCCATGGCCTTGGGACTGCCAGTGATTGCGACCAAAGTGACTGGGCCAGATGTATATATTAGGGAAGGATACAACGGCTACTTTTGTGAACCGACCGTGGTGTCTCTGCTAGAAAAAATGGAACAACTAACGAGTCTCGACACCAGCGCACAGTTGAGGCTAGCGGCAGAAGCTAAAGAGACTGCTGCCTCATATGATATCTCCCAAGTGTCACACAAGTACCAGGTGCTGTTTATCGAAGCAACTACAGGATAAGGGCCTCATAAACACGCTTCGAAGCACCGCCATCTTGGTGGGTAAATAGTTTACTTTGTACTTCGTGTCGTTTTTCTCGGTAGTCATCCCTAGCCGCCAGGGCAGACAAGAGTTCGGCTGTGGTCTTAGGATGGGGGCCGGGAGTTAGAGTGTCGAAGTCATCATGTAGTCCCATTTCCACTCCGTAGGTATCAATGTCGTAGGTGTAGAAAATTATCGGTCGGTCTAGGAGGAGGAAGTCGACGTATAGTGAGGAGTAGTCAGTAATCAGTACGTCTATATTTTTTAATTGAGGATAGATATCAAATCCCGCCTCGACGTATTCGATATGATGGTAGGAAGATAATTGCACCGCGTCTTTGCGAGCAAATTTAGGATGTAGAGAAACAAACAGATGAGCGCTTGTATTAGCTAGAACCTGTTCTAGAGCGGCCAAATCTAGAGTATCAATCGGGTTACTGCCGTTGGGGCGAAAAGTAGGCGCGTAGAGAAAAATCTTTTGAGCACCACTATGCAAAGCGGCGGCAATTTTTTCTTGTAAGGCAAGGTGTGAATCAAGCTCGGCATCTTTAATATCATTAAATAGAACATCGTTGCGTGGCAGGCCAGTAGTGACAATTGTCTCTAAAGGAGCCTTAAAGGTTGAGGCCATTAATTTCGCGGTGTAGGGTGAAGAGGCGATTAGAGCCGATAGCGGAGCAAACATATTGGCTTGTAGAAAACGGTTGCGCGATTTCAAACTATAACCACTATCATGACCAGTCTTCTTCATTCCTTTACCATGCCAGAGTTGCACAATGTCGCTGCCGCCAGTATAGCGCCAAAAAGCTCTCTCTAAAAAAGCATCGACGTAGGTCTGCCTGGCGCGCAAGGCATACCAAATACCTTTGATCGAGTGAATGCTGCAAGCTTCGTAACCACGGGCTCTTAGAAGAACAGGGAGCTTATTATCACGAGATAACCAGATAGTGCGCACGGTAGGTTGGTGTTGGGCCAAATAGAGAAAAAAGTACTTGGCATTATCAGCAAACAGCTCGCGCTCTTGGCTAGTGTGCCAGCCGATACAAATCACCAAGTTCTTTTGGCGAGGCATTAAAAAAGATAGTCTGTACACCAAGTGCGAAAGGCAGATAGAAAAAAAGGTAAAGAGACGCTTCATAGCTTTAAGCTGGCTCTAGTATGAGAGCCAGCTTTTTGCTAGCTTCACTTAAGTCTTCGGCCGTATCAATTTCAATCGCTGGCAAGTTAGTAACATCAAGAGCGTGCATAGTGTGACCGCGTTGGATGGTGAGATTGATTGCGTCGGCCGCAAATTTTTTAAACTCTTCGTATTCTACGTACATATCTAGTACTTTTATTAGTTCAGGACCAAAAACCTTACCAATTTTTGTCACCCCAATGAATTCACCGTCGTTGAGGGTCTTGGCGATGTATTTGCCCATCTCGGCGATTTGTGAAGAGTCGTCTTTTAGAATGACGTTTACTTCTTCTTCATCCCAGGCACTACGTTGGATGGCAGTAATAGAGTCGTGTTCGCTTGCAACCACTCCGTTAATTATTTCTGGATGACAAATCACGTCGGCATTTAGGTAAAGCACAGTTTCCTCAAGCCAGGCTTTAGCTAACCAAAGGCCATGTGCGGGGTAGGTCTTTTGATACTCCGTACTACGGATGAAGGTCCAATCTATATCAGGGTGGTTGGTGGCTAGGTGCTGCTCGAGCTTGTCGGCCATAAAGCCAGTTACTACCACTACCTCGCGAATGTTGGCTAGCTTCAGGTTTTCGATTTGATAGTCAATAATAGTCTTCTCCCCGACCAGGAGAAGACATTTGGGAATTTCCAAGGTGAGGGGGCGTAATCTCCTAGCTTCGCCGGCGGCTAATATAATGGCTTTCATGACTTGATATTGGTTTTAGGACCCCTTAGTGTTAGTGGCTAGGTATATGTTACTATATCTTGGTTCAATTTCCCAAAATAGTAGTAATTATTATAACTAAGTGATCAGCAAATAAGACATGAAGAATCTACTCAATTCGTTAGTGGTTAAGGTAAGTAGTCTGCTTCCAGATAAGTCGGTTGCTGTGTCTAAGAAAGAATGGGATGTCTTGGCAGACGAGAATCACAAATATTATATCGTCAGCAAAAAAGGAAAGCAGATTGATGACACACAGTTCAGGGAGACGGGGAGGGAGAATTATCGAGAACTAATTACAGAAGACAGCCTTATTAAAGAGAGTCTAGGAGATTTTTCTGATAAGCGAGTTCTCGATATCGGTTGCGGTGCGGGTCGTCTAACAGAGTTTTTTGCCAGTGAGTTTAAGCAAGCTAACGGGGTTGATATTTCTGAAAAAATGGTCGAAGAAGCAAAAAAGCGCCTCCAGCATATTCCCAATGTTTCATTTGTTGCTAACGATGGAGAACACTACCCGTTTGAAGACAACACTTTTGATTTAGTCTTCTCTTACATTGTGTTTCAGCACATGCCCTCACGCGCCGTTATTTTGGAAAACTTTAAAGAAGTTAAACGCGTTTTGAAACCAGCCGGAATCGCCAAAATCCAGATTCGTGGTGGACGAAAGGTACTTAAAGGTTCTTGGTTTTATGGCCCGTCGTTTACCGAGGCAGAAGCTAAACAATTGGCTACCGACGCCGGACTCACCATTGTAAAGATGGGCGACGACTCAATTAAACGTTTCTTCCTTTGGGTTAAGAAATAAGCCTATGTCAGAATACAATGAAACATACGCAGAAATGCTTCAAGGTAAGACAGTCTTAATTACTGGCGGTACGGGTTCATTTGGAAAGAATTTCGCACGATTCTTACTTGACACCTACGATATCAAAAAACTCATCATCTTTAGTCGCGATGAACTAAAACAGTTTGAAATGCAGAGGCATTTCATTGATGAGCGAGTCAGATTCTTTATCGGTGATGTTCGTGACTTACCTCGTTTACAAAGAGCTTTTAAAGGGGTTGATATTGTGGTGCATGCCGCTGCTCTTAAGCAAGTACCAGCGATGGAGTACAACCCCCATGAAGCAATCAAAACAAACATCGGTGGCTCACAAAACGTGGTCGAGGCAGCAATCGACCAAGGAGTAGAAAAGCTGCTACTTATTTCGACCGATAAAGCGGCTCAGCCAGTAAATCTCTATGGAGCAACTAAGCTGTGTGCCGAAAAACTGTTTATTGCCAGTAACGCCTACTCCGATAGTACTAGGATTTCGGCGGTGCGTTATGGGAATGTGATAGGGAGCCGGGGCAGTATCATTGAGTACATATTGCGTAATCGTGACGCAAAGGAGGTTTCTATTACACACCCTGAGATGAGTCGGTTTTGGATTACTTTGCCACAAACCTTCGAGCTGGTACTTTTTGCACTATCAAACATGGAAGGAGGTGAATTGTACGTTCCCCGAGTGCCGAGCATGACGGTAAAAGCCATGTTTGATGCTCTTACACCACAAGCAACCCAAAATATTATCGGCATTCGGCCAGGAGAGAAATTACACGAAATTCTATTAACTTCACAGGAAGCGAGACGAGGGTATGACTTGGGTAATTATTTTGTTACTTTACCTGAGTTTACATTTGTTGGTAAAGACCATAGTAAGTACAAAGAGCTAGGTCAGTCACTTGATGATTACTATGAATTCACTAGTGATACCAACGAAGCCTGGCTTAGTGGAGAAGACTTGGTGGCATTAATCGAAAATCATATCATTTTATGATTCCCTACGGCAAGCAAAAAATCGATAACGACGATATTGCGGCCGTAACAGGGGTACTTCAATCTGACTTCCTTACTCAAGGGCCAGCCGTAGCGGCTTTCGAAGAAGCTCTGTCAGTCGCCACCGGCGCTCCGTATGTGGTGGCAGTAAGCTCTGGTACCGCGGCACTTCATGTTGCCTACTTGGCCGCTGGACTAGGTGCCGGAGACGAAGTTATTACTACTCCCAATACATTTGTAGCCACTGCCAATATGTTGCTGGCAGTAGGAGCAGTGCCAGTTTTTTGTGATATTAGTCTTGATACATACAACATCGACGAGACTAAAATTGAAGCTCTTGTTACACCGCGCACTAAAGCCATCGTGGCGGTAGATTTTGCAGGTCGACCGTGCGCTTATAAAATACTAAGAGAGATTGCTGATAAACACAATCTGTTTTTGATAGAGGACGGAGCGCATTCCCTAGGGGCCACTTATGAGGGGCAGCCAATTGGTACCCAAGCCGATTTAACAACCATAAGCTTTCACCCCGTAAAACCAATTACTACCGCCGAAGGAGGAGCAGTCTTAACTAGCGATAAAGCACTTTACGAACGAGCCCGACTCTTTCGTAGTCATGGAGTCCAGAAAGACGCGGCGGGTTTTAATGTTATGACTGAATTAGGTTTTAATTATCGTTTGCCCGATGTCCTGGCGGCCTTAGGAACTTCTCAGCTCACCAAGCTACCAGTATTTATCGAAAAAAGGCGAGAAGTGGCAACTTGGTATGAGGAATCATTAGCGACTTGCGCGCACATCGTGCGGCCACTAACAAGCGTTGAAAGCGGTTGGCATATTTATGTAATAAGAGTAAAAGATCCAGCCGATAGAATCCCGCTGTACAGACACCTGATTGAAAATGGGGTAGGAGCCAACTTCCATTACCCCGCAGTATATTCACATCCGTATTACCGCTCACATGGTTACGAATCTGTGTCTTTAGAGCAAATGGATATTTACGATAAAACTTCAATCACACTCCCGTGTCATGTTCATTTAACTAGAGAAGACATCGATTTAATTGTTGATAAGGTGGAGTTGTATTTCTCTCAAAAGACTGAGGTTATTTAGTAAGGATAATTTCAACGATAGCTTCGGTACTAGACTTTCCTTGGGGGAGCTCGGCTGGTGAAAAGATTTGTAGCGTTGGAGCTTGTTCCGCTAGGGTCTTGGGTGTATCAAGCACTTGGACGTATCCGCCGTCAGTAAGGGATTGAATATCTTCTCCATACTGGGCACGTGTGACATCTCCGCTACCAGCCTCGCCATCATAAGCGACGATAAAGACTTTCCGACCGCGATACTTACCCATGTAGTGCTCAGTACTAGAGGCCATGCAGATAATCCCGTCGGTTGCGTAGATGGCATGCTGATATACCACAGAACCACCATCGATGAGTCTTAAATTTGGAGGGACTGGCTCAGACAAAAGTCCCATAAGTTTTTCTTTTTGACTATCTCTAGGATGAGCACGGACGACCAGAGCGAAGAGTCTGTCGGTGGATTCTTGGGCGGTCAGACGCATTCCTTCAAGGGTTTTAGAAAAAGTTTGGAGATTAAGCTCCGGATTGTCCATGAGGTGTTTATAGTCCGCGCTAGGGAAGCCAGAGTACAACAAGGCGGTAGTGCCTTCAGGCAAACCTAACAGCCGCCTTCCTTCTGATCGGAATTGTTCCTTGTCCTCTTGATAAATCTTATCGATTGCCGGGTCCCCAACAACTAAAATATTTTCTGGGGGGATATTTAATGTCAATGCTACCTCTACTTTAGTTTTATCGTCTGATACCAAAAACGCATCAATGTCATCCATCGTCTCACGTTTATCTTTATTAAATATTGATGCTAAGCGGGCATCGACATGTTGATCAGATATATAGACGTACAACTTTTTTGCTCCAAATATACTCTTGGCGCTATGGAGAAGTAGTGGGGCTGGACTATTCTTGGGCTCTTCAGCAAAAACCAGACAAGTATCAGGAGTGTCGGTTATATCACTAAGTAACAAATCGTCCTCTGTACGTTCGGGTGAGAATTCTGGGTGAGATTCTGCAAAAGTACTGCCCGCGATGTTGTCTGTAAGCAGTGTAATAGCTTTACACTGATCATCGTGTGACAGTGTAGCAAGCAGTTGCTCCACCGCCGTGCGAGAAGCGGGCTGTGATGCTTCAAGCATAATTCGAACTCCGTCAGTAACATTCTCATTTTCAAAATTAAAAACTTTTGTTTCGTATTGTTCTAAAGTGTCTTCAATCTGGGATTCCGTAACATCCAAAGAGGTCAAAGCATCTTTCGTCTCCTCGTCAGAGACAAGTGGCAAAACCTCATCTTCGTGCTTTTTAAGAAAGGATAGTTTTTCAGACCAGCTTGGCATAACAGATTTATATGAATTTATATAATGATGGTATCACAGTCTTTTTGGAGATATAAAAAAGCTGGCGCCGAAGGGGGCGCCAGCCAGGTGGGATGGGGAACTATTTTGATCTATCTGAACCGACCGACAAACCGCTCGTATTCTTCGGCGGTTGCAACATCGCCCTTCTCTTGGTAGAGAACGATACGCTCCAGTTCTTCCTCAGCGGTTTGACTGGTCGCGTCGTCATTACCACGCTCGCCATCGGTGGGTACCAGCAAGAGTGGAAGCGGCGAATTGCCAGCCGCCAGCCACGACTTGATAAACGTCAGCGCGCAACGCGGCAGATGGTACCGAGCCGTGCTCAAGATCAATCGTTTGATGTACGGCGAAGCTTGCAGCTCCATAGTCAACCAGTCAGTTTGAGCCTTACTGTGAGCGGCATAGCCCTGGAAGCGGACTTCGACTGGTTCGGCAGTGTCGCGCTTCAAGAACTGCGCCACTTCGTCGAAGTTGTACTTCGGATCATCGCGCGTGCCAGCGCAGATGATACGTCTGGCATAAAACTCCCACGGTGCTTGGTAGAGGCGCCAATCTTGACCACCACCGCCAGGGAAAATGATGAAAGCCGTATCGTCTAATACGGCATCGGCAGGATGACTGCCTACCATGGTGTCCAGGATGGACCGGTAGAGTGATTCGACAGCTGACATTTGACCCTCCTTGATCCGTTCAAGTCTTTTTTCATTATGAACTATAAGATGGTAACTGTCAAACGCTCTATAATTATGCTATTGATTTATATTAAATTATATGTTATAAAGTAAACAGAAAATCTGTCCTCTCAACTTCAAATTTCGGGGGTTTCGTCATGAAAACAATTAAAGGCCTGCTCGGTGTCTTTGGTATCTGGCTGACCATGGCCATGATGCCGCTCTCTGAGCTCCTCACGGTTCCGCCGCTGTATGCTTCTTGGTTACGCGGACTGTCGGGCTTTGTAGTAATTGGTTCGTGGGCGCTCGTGCGTCCCGGGTTGGTTTCTAAGCCTGATTTTAATACCATTAAGGTTGTAGCCAGTTTTGCTTTAGCAACGGTTTGTCTATTTCAAGCTATCGAAGCTTGGGGAGCAAATTTCAGCGCACTTTTCCTTGATCTGGCTGTAATCGTCCCCTTGGGACTATTGGTGTGTAGAGGAGGCAATGTCGGCTTATCAACCATCGTTGCGTTTTTGGTCGCTCTGCTGGGCACAGCGATTACTCTCAGGATTTTTCAAGGAGTAACTTTTAATCTTCTTGGTTTATTCTGGAGCTTAGGCGCCATGTTGACTAATGGCTTGGTGATTCAATTTGCCGGTGAAGCCAAGCAGGAAAATTGGAATAAGGCCTTCTGGATGAGCGCAGGCTTAGTTCTGGTCGGAATACCGGCTTTTTTTCTTGAGAGTTTGAATGTTGGAGCTGGTTCTTTTTCTCTTGGGATGTGGTTATTCTTACTGGTACTATTTGCAATTACTACCGGTATGCTTAATTTCTACAGCTCGTTTGTCGCCTTTGAGTATCTAGGGAGTGTGGCGGTTGGTGTATTGGTGCTGGGAGTGACTCCGAGTATCATGACCGCGTCGTATTTTCTGCTCGACCGTTCGTTGGGGTGGGACCAGACAATTGGTGTGGTCATTACATTAGCCGCAGTGCTAATGTTTGGTAACTCACTTCGAAAATCAGAGTAAAAGATAGATGATGAATGCTGTGTCGCCGACTAATCTCGGCGACACTTTTATTATAAAAAACTCGGCAGCTGGGGGGCTGCCGAGAAGGAGGATAGTTAGGTGTCGAGTGTAAGAGTGATGACGCCAATAGCTGAAAGACCGAAGGCACACCAATCTGTCATGTTGAAGTTTTGCTGTCTGCGTTCGCCAAAGACGAAGGCACCCAACAAAATCACAGTAATTACTTGAAAGAGCGAAAAGATCGGCTTGGCTATTACCATAGGCGTAGATGCAAAAGTCCAAAAGGTGAACACGATGTTGAGGAAAGTCGGGACAGCAATCAGTAGTGTCCAGAATATGTTCCGCATTGCAAATACTTCTTGGATCTCTTCGCGGTTGAGTCTTTGCTTCCTGGCAACCAACAGGAAAATGATAAGGGCGGTAATGAAAGTGCCACCATACCACGGCAACACAAATTCTTCCCAAGTCACACCTTGTTCGAAACCGACATGACGCATCATGAAGTGCACTGCACCCCAAATTCCCAGCGCCCCAAAGGACAGTAGATAGAATAGGGTGGAGATTTTGGTCGGAGCATTCGCTTTGTCCTGGTGCTTTTGTTTGTTGTTATAAGCAAAAAGAATGGTGGCGAGGATGCAAATCAGTGCTCCGGCCAGCGTCGGCCAACCCACCATCTGGTACTCCCTAAGAAATATCATGGAGAGTGTGATAGCGACAATGTCGTCGATGAGGTACGAGAAGACCATAGCACTTTGACTAATAGTAGTCGCTCGAAAGGACATATAAGAAGCCAGACCATTTACCATACCTAATACCATAACCAGTAGAGGGAAGTGCGTCGGTAGACCTCCAAATAGCCAGAAACTGGTAAAAAAAGCTATCAAAAGCGCGGCAGAAAAAGACACAAGCTGGCGCAAGGGAATGAGACTGGCTTGCTTCGCCAGGTTCAATTTTGAGATGTATTGGACTGAAGCCCAAGTCACGGTGCGAGCGGCGAGGAGTTCCCACATCGGAGTACCTTTCAATGAAACAGTTGATTTCTAAAACAAACAATACATCAGATATAAATTTTGTCAATCAATATCTGTAAAGGTATAATCAAACCGATATGAATAAAAAAGGCGAAAAGATTGTGGCGATTATTATTGCCCGGGGTGGTTCTAAATCTATTCCCCGTAAGAACGTGTTGCCGCTACACGGTAAGCCACTGATTGCTTGGCCGATTGACTTGGCGAAGTCGGTAGTGGCAATTGATCGGGTGATCGTATCAACTGATGATGATGAGATTACAGAAATTGCCAAGCGATATGGAGCGGAGGTACCATTTAAGCGGCCAGCGGAATTAGCGGATGATGTGACTCCGACCTTGCCAGTAATCCGTCACTGTGTTGAATATTTAGAAAAAGAGGAAGGTTATCGTCCTGACATCGTATTGGTCTTTTTCCCGACCGCACCTTTTTTAAAGAAGGAAAGAGTCGAACAGGCGCTCGAAAAGTTTGAGATGACAGACTGTAACTCGGTGATTAGTGTAGTGGAGGATTGGGGGCGCTTTTGGAGCCTTAACGAAGAGAAAAGTAAGTACACTATTTTGCATCCCAAAGAGCGGGTTAATCGTCAGTATTATAAACCGCTGTATAAAGAAGATGGGGCCATCTACTTTTCTAGGCGAGATGTCTGGATGGAACAAAATAAAGCTGTCGATGACAACAACATGGAATTTGTCATCCATGATGAAGATGAGAACGTAGATATTGATAACCCATCGGATTGGGCTAAGGCTGCGGATCGAGAGGTCGAAGAAACTAAATAATTAAAATGAATAACAAAAAAATAATCACAATTGGTAATAGTAAGGTTGGAGCTGGCTGTCCGACTTATATTATTGCTGAAGTTTCTTGTAATCATATGGGTAGTTACGATAAGGCGGCTGATATCGTGCGGGCGGCAGCAGCAGCTGGGGCTGATGCGGTGAAGTTGCAGACTTATACCGCCGACACGATGACAATTGATTGTGACAAACCGCCTTTTCGCGTAGGTAATAAAGATAATCCTGAATCTTGGCAAGGTAAGACCTTGTATGCTCTATATGAAGAAGCATATACACCATGGGAATGGCAAAAGGATTTGCAGACACTTGCACATTCTCTTGGTATCGAACTTTTCTCAACCCCGTTTGATCCAGCGGCAGTGGATTTTCTTGAGACTGAGCTCAATCCGCCTTGTTATAAAGTGGCCTCCTATGAGCTTACAGATGATACTTTGCTGATTGCCATAGCAAAAACTAAAAAGCCGGTGATTATTTCAAATGGATACGCAACCTTGGAAGAATTAGAGCGAGCAGTCATGGTATTGCGTGATAACGGTACTACAGACATTATCATATTGTATTGTGTTACAGAGTATGCAGAAGGACCAACCACGAATGGAGTAAACCTTTCTACAATTTCCGACATAAGAAATCGGTTCGATACGGTTGTCGGATTTTCTGATAATAACGGCGGAGTAGATACTCCGGCTATGGCTGTGTTGTCGGGCGCGACAGTGTTGGAAAAGCATATTATTGCGAGTAAGGACGACGAAAGTTACGATCAACGATTTTCCGTGGACGGAGAAGAATTTGCTGTAATGGTTCAAAAAATTAGGGAAGTAGAGGCGTTTGATGAAGCAGAAAGAGTAATTAAACTTAAAGAAATGGATCCAGACGGTTCTTGGGTGGGTACTCCTACGTATGGGCCAACAAGTGATCTGGAGCAATATAACCGACGCTGGCGACGGTCACTATTTGTGACTGAGGATATTAAGACGGGGGAGGAGCTTACTGCTGCAAACGTGCGGTCAATTAGGCCTGAGGGTGGGTTGGAGCCAAGGCATTATTTTGAAGTATTAGGTAAAACTGCAGCAACAGATATAGAAAGAGGGACCCCGCTTAATTGGGAGCATATTGCTTAAATTAGGGTTTTTGAAAAGGGCTTTTTCATTCGGTCAACCTCCTTTTATTGTGCTAGAATAGCCAAGTTATTGCCTAATACATTCTATGAAGAAAAAAGTGAACACCAGAGAAGAAGATATTGCTGAAGTGCAAGAGATGTGGAATGAGGCGGCCCGCGCGAAGAAGGATAGCCCGCTGGCCACTACTCACGACCGAATTTTGCGAGATTTGGAGATAGCCGCGATACTCAAACGAATTCCCGAAGGCAAGAAAACTCTCAAGGTGCTGGATATCGGCTGTGGTAATGGTTTTTCCACGCTTGAATATGCCAAGGCAAGGTCGCATGAGTTTCATGGTATCGATTTTTCACCAGAGATGGTTAAGTATGCTGAGGCAGCAAAAAAGAAAGCAATTAAGAAGTTAAAAGGAAAAGTTAGCTTTGCTGAGGGTGATGCTTTAAAAGTCACCGCTAAAGATGGCACTTATGACATTGTGACAACTGATCGCTGTATTGTGAATCTAGTTACCCTAGAAGATCAGAAAGCTAGTATTAAAGAAATTCACCGTCTTCTGAAAAAAGGTGGACGGGCCATTATTTGTGAGGGGACGATGCAGGGTTTTACAAATATAAACAATCTTCGGAAACTGGCTAAGTTACCGATTATGAAGAATCATTGGCACAATATTTATCTGGATGAAACCAAACTTGAGCCAGTGATGAGAAAGTATTTTGAAGTGATTGAAATTGATCCGTTTGCTAGTACATATTATATTGCTTCTAGAATCTTCAACGCTTTAGCGGCTACAGATCCAAGTAAGCCAGACTACTTCTCAAAAATTAACAAAGTAGCGGCTACTATGCCGTCTTTTGGCGAGTACTCACCGCTAAAGGTGTGGTATTTGAAAAAGAGATAACCTAGTAGTTGTATGTCTAGAAAAAATCGGTCATATGTTATCGCTACTGTTAAGCCTTGGAATATCACCAACTACCAGACATACTTTGGTAAGAATAAAAATTTTCACTTAATTACCAAAAAGGAAGATCTGACAGTCGCTCGGTTGAGAAAGATTAATCCTCGTTACGTATTTTTTCCGCATTGGTCGTGGATTATTCCAAAAGAAATTTGGAACGAATTTGAATGTGTGACAATTCATGAGACCGACCTGCCATATGGTCGGGGCGGCAGTCCGATTCAAAATCTAATAGCCCTTGGTCATAAAAAAACTAAAATTTCTGCTATTAGGATTGATGCCGGTATCGATACAGGAGATATTTATAGCAAGCGACCCGTTTCACTTACTGGTTCTGCGCAAGAAGTATTTGAGCGTATTTCAGATATAGTATTTTCTGAAGTTATACCAACTATTGTGAAGAAAGAACCGGTACCTAAAAAACAGCAGGGTGAAGCGGTAGTGTTTAAACGGCGTACACCAGAAATGAGTCGGATTAATGGTAGTGAAACTCAAGCTGAATTGTACGATTTGATTAGGATGCTCGATGCCGACTCCTACCCTAAGGCTTTTTTGGAGCTAGAGAATAAGAAGTTTGAATTTACTGAAGCCAAACTTGTCAAAGGTGAGTTGCATGCTAAGGTTACTATTACTGAGTCGTCTAAGAAATAATTATGTCAAACATTCCTCGTCGTATTCTTGTTGCTGTAGCCCATCCTGATGATGAGCTATTGGGATTAGGCGGTACGCTTTTAAAGCACCGTAATAATGGTGATTCACTTACCATTCTTATTCTGGGCGATGGAGAAGAGTCGCGTGAGGTGGGGGCAGATGTTCCAGGCAGGCAAGTGATGGCACAGGCGGTCGCTAGCGAATTGGGCGCTACATTAATTATGGATAGATTCAAAGATAATGAATTTGATACTCATTCGCTTTTATCACTTACCAAAGTAGTGGAGAGAGTGGCAGATGAAGTTAAGCCAGATACTATTTATACCCATCATTTAGGAGACTTAAATGTTGACCACAGGCTAACCGCTCAAGCGGTGTTAACGGCTGGCCGCCCGATGCCCGGTAATCAGGTAGAAGATATTTTGATGTTTGAAACAGTATCTTCTACTGAATGGCAGTTTCCTCGGGCCGAGTATGCTTTTTTGCCTAATGTATTTGTAAATATTGAAGCTGAGTTGGAAAATAAACTGGCTTTACTAAAGCATTATGATAAAGAGATGCGACCTTGGCCGCATGCTCGGTCTTATGAAGCGATTACAGCTTTAGCCAAGAAGCGAGGAGCCGAAGTAGGCTATCAAGCAGCAGAGGCTTTTATGCTAGCGCGACAGCTCCGTCCATGAAAAGAGAACAAGTAGTATTTATCTTAGGGGGTGGAATTCTTGAAGATGACGGTGTCTGGAGAACCACCAATTTCACTGAAGCCGGTGACGCCTTCGGTGCTTTGGGCGACCGCCTCAGGGTAGAGGCAGCTGCTATTTTATACAAAGCTAATCCTGGCAATACTTTGTTGGTACCTTCAGGTAGTAAGGGTCAGCTTAAAGACCATCCAACCGCACCGACCGTAGCGACTGTAATTGCTGGTGAGCTACAAGAGCTTGGCGTACCAATCGAAGCGATATTACTTGATGAAGCATCATCAAATTCATATCAGCAATTGTGCACACTTAAGCAAATGGCAGTAGCTAATAACTGGCAAGATATCAGAGTTTTGACTAATCAATGGCATATTATGAGGGTCGATACTATGGTCGGGATTACCGATTTTCTTAAGAGTTTTTTCGAAGAGAAAAGTGTTACTTTCATTGCCGCTGAAGCTGTCTTGCTTGAAGTAGGTAACACTAAGTGGAAAAAGCTTATTGATGATGCCTATGCTAGCGACGGTATGAGAAAGAGAGAAGAAAAAGAAGCTCAAGGCATCTACGATTTGTTGGCTGGCACTTACATACTGCAGTAATAAGAAAGCGAGTATGAAAGTTTGTATTATCGACTATGGAGTAGGAAACTTAGCCTCGGTTCAAAATGCTTTTGCTCTGCTCCAAGTAGACGCAGTGGTATCTGACAAAGCGGATGACATCAGAACCGCTGAGACATTAGTCCTACCAGGAGTGGGGAGCTTCGAAGCCGGAATGAATGGACTTACAGATTCTGGTTTGATTGAAGTGATTGCAGAAGAGGTGATGGTTAAAAAGAAGAAGATCCTCGGTATTTGTCTAGGCATGCAGTTGTTTGCCACTACTGGTTTTGAAAATGGTGAGTTTGCCGGGTTGGGGTTTATCGAAGGAAGTGTCGTAAAAATAGACGACACTAAAGAAAATATACGATTACCACATATTGGTTGGAATGACGTAACCGTTGTGAATGGTCACTGTATTGGAAAAGGGTTTAAAAATACACCAATTTTTTATTTTGTTCATAGTTATCACTTTATGCCAAAGGACATTGGCGTGGTCGCTGGATATTGCGATTATGGCGGTGAGGTGGTTGCCATGATGCAGAAAGAAAATATCTTTGGAGCCCAGTTTCATCCAGAAAAGAGTCACATAGATGGTTTGCAGATTTTGCGTAATTTTTTGTCATGTTAAGACCGCGTTTAATCCCAGTATTGTTATACAAAGATGGAATTTTGGTGCGAAGCAAATCGTTTAGTTTCCACCAATCCACCGGTGACCCAGTTGAACAAGTCGTGCGATTTACCGAGTGGAAGTCAGATGAGCTTATCTATTTAGATATTTCAAGAGATAATCTGTATAACTCTGACCAAGGAATGAGTACAGTTGGCTCGACCAGCTCAAAAAGGGAACATGAAGCCTATCACACAGAAAATTTTGCCAGTGTGGTTAAGGCCATTGCTAAACAGTGTAATATTCCCCTAACGGTAGGGGGAAAGATCAGGACTCTAGAGGATGTACAAATCAGGCTGAAAAATGGGGCTGACAAAGTAAGTATTAATTCAATGGCATTCGAGCGACCTGAGTTTATTACCGAAGCAGCCGAAAAATTTGGCACACAGTGTATCGTGGCTTCGGTCGATGTTAAGCTTGATGAAACTACAAACAGACACGAAGTGTATATATCGAACGGGAAGGTGGCGACAGGGCTCAATCCCGTTACTTGGTGTCGTCGACTTGAAGAGTTGGGTGCGGGGGAGATTTTGTTACAGTCAATAGACAGGGATGGTGGAGCAAAAGGCTATGATCTTACACTTATAAAAAAAGTTACCGAAGCAGTTTCCATTCCAGTGATAGCGCTGGGTGGGGTAGGAAACAACCAGCATTTTGTTGAAGGGCTAGAAGCTGGAGCCAGTGCTGTTGCGGCAGCCAACATATTTCATTTTACGGAGCAAAGCGTCATAAAAGTCAAGGAATATTTGTCTTCAGTTGGTGTGCATGTTAGATTGTAGAGGCTTATTTTAAGACTTTTTGATGAAATACTGTTCTAAGTGCACGTACCCTATAATTGCAGTGAATCTCACCATGTCAGATGAAGGGGTGTGTAGTGGCTGTATCGTTAATGAGGAGAAGTTGAAGTTAGACTGGGCTGGACGGGAAAGAGAATTTCAAGAATTACTGCTTTCTTACAAAAACAAAGATGGTAAAAATTACGATTGCATCATTCCAGTTAGTGGCGGAAAAGATAGTCATTATCAAGTCTGGTATGTAAAAGAAAAGATGGGGTTGAACCCACTTTTGGTTACCTACTACACCCACAACTACACCAAGACTGGAGAAGAAAATCTAAAAAATATTGGTAAGGTGTTTGGTGTCGATCACTATGTTTTTACTCCCAGCTACAAAACCATCCAGAAAATGAACCGGGCTGGTTTTAAGAAGACGGGTGATATGAGCTGGCATTTTCATAATGGTATGAACACGACGCCGTTTCAAGTGGCGGTCAAGCTCAATATCCCGCTGGTTATTTATGGAGAACATGGTTTTGTCGATTTGGCCGGACAGTTCAATTTTGAAGATCGTCCCGAATTTACCGCCAGACATCGTAAAGAACATGCTCTGCGGGGTTACGATTGGTATGATTTTGTGGGACTAGAAGGTTTGACAGAGCAGGATTTGTTATGGGCACAATATCCTTCTGACGAAGAAATTGCCAAAGTGGGGGTGCGTGGGGTATTCATGGGTCTTTATGTTTATTGGGATGGTAATAAAAATGCTGAAGACATGAGTATAAAGTTTGGTTTTAAGCCCAATCCCGAACCTTTTGAAAGGACCTATCGGCTTACATCAAATGTTGACGATATACACGAGAATGGCATTAAGGATTATCTCAAGTTTGTTAAATTTGGTTATGGTCGTTGTACCGACCATACCTCGAAGGACATTCGCTTGGGCAATATGGATAGGGAAGAAGGAATAGGATTGGTTCGTAAGTACGACCATGTTATTCCCAGGAAGTCGTTTGAGTATTTTATGGATATGACAGGAATGAAGGAAGAAGAATTTTTTACTACTGCAGATACGTTTAGAGATTCTCGAGTGTGGTGGATAGAGAATGGTGAGTGGTTTAAAGATAATCTTTGGGGTGAACCAAGCAGTTATGGAAAGGTGCATTTGCCAAAAGACGCGTGGTCTAAATATATCCGAGCAAAATAATTAGTATGTCAAATCAAGATAAGGTTAGTGTAAATGATATTAGGCCTCAAGATTTAATCGAGGGTCAAAAAGTAGCGATCCAGAAAGATATAGATTTTCTTATTGCTCATAAAGATGAGTTTGTAGATGTCACATGTCCTGGTTGTGATAAACATAATTGCACACCGCGCTTTGAGAAAAAGGGCTTTAAGTATGTGACTTGTAATGAGTGTAGAACTTTTTACACCAATCCGAGACCTACAGCTGAACTGTTAGAGAACTTTTATGCTAGTTCAGTGAACTACGCTTACTGGAACGAGGTAATATTCCCAGCTTCTGAAGCTAAGCGTAGAGAAAAAATATTCGCTCCGCGAGTTGATCTCGTTATTGAATTGTGTAAAACCTATGCCCCGCAAGCCAGCTCTCTCTTAGAGGTGGGGGCTGGGTTTGGGACATTTTGTGAAGAGATGATATCTCGTAAAGTTTTTTCAAAAATAGTAGCGATTGAACCTGGAGCAGACTTGGCCAGTACATGTAGAAGTCGGGGGATTGAAGTAATCGAACTACCGATAGAGCAAGTAGAATTCAAAGAGGAGGAACGGTTTGATGTAATTGTGAATTTTGAAGTGATTGAACATCTTTTTTCTCCCAAAGACTTTATTGCCAGTTGTAGAAAAATAGTCAAGGTAGGCGGTCTATTGATTATTACCTGTCCTAATGGCGAGGGATTCGACGTGCTTACAATGGGTACTGTAAGCGACACGGTTGATCACGAGCACCTAAATTATCTGAATCCCGAATCTCTAGGAGATTTAATGAAGAAATCAGGTTTTGAAGTCGTGTCAGCTTTAACCCCAGGTAAACTTGATGCGGAGTTGGTGCGCAATAAAGTAATCGATGGTTCGTTTTCGCTCGAAGATAATCCTTTCCTGAAGAGAGTATTGGTTTATGACTGGGAAAGACTAGGTCAGCCATTCCAACAATTTTTGCAAGACAATTTGTTGTCTTCTAATATGCTGCTTATAGCTCGTGCTGTATAAGAGTACTACCAAGTAGATATTATGCCTGAACCAGTAGGAAAAAGGATTTGTTGGGTTCAACATGCGTCAGAATATCCACTTTTTAAATCGGTAGCAAAAGAACTATCTGATAAAGGATACCAGTCGTTTTTTGTCTGTAAGACTAGAACCGCCCACAAAGAATATCAAGAGTCCAGGTTTGTTTCCCTTTATGCCACGGATGAAATTTTTTCTGGTGAGACGGTGACTCCAGAAGAATATGCACGTTTAGAGAAAACATACGGCCTGGAATTGTTAGATAAAGCAGCCTTGTCAGATGTGCACTTGTTAGACCTGTACCCCAATGATATTAAGGCAAGAAAAGAAGTGATAGCTCGTTCCTTCAAATACTGGGAGGATCTTTTATCTAAAGAAAAAGTAGATTACTTCATTTTACGCGAATCGGCCATGTTTCTAACAAGGTCAGCCTTTTATGTTGCTAAACAACAGGGAATACCTTGCGGAAGATTGATGTACGGACCAGGAGATGGTCTGTGCTTGCTGTCGGATGTGGGCGAGCTAGATATCTGGAGCGAACTCGACGAGGCAGTAAAAAAAGGAATGTCCTTCTTGTCCTCCTCACAAAGAGAGGAGGTGGAGGTATTTGTGGCCAGTCGTTTACCTAAGAGTGATAAGAAGATGATTATGCGGTATGTTCCAGAATCGATATTTGCTTCCTTTAAACAATACTCAGGTTTGTGGTGGCACGATACCAAGCAGTCATTTAGGTATGATCCCATTTATGTCGCTGCCCTTCGCTTTGGCAGAATGCGTAAGGAGAAGCAACTACTTTGGAATTATGTGACTCGGCGTTTGTTTAAGTACGCTGATATCGATGAGAAGGATCAGATTGTTTATTTTCCCACCTACTCAGGATTAGAAACAAGCTATCTAGTCCATGTACCACAGTGGGCAAGGCGTGAGCCAGAATTAATAATTAAAGTCGCCCGCGCCTTGCCTTTTGGGTACACCCTCTATGTAAAAGAACATCCACATAATCCTGGGGATTTAAATTTTTCGGAACTAAGACTTATTGCTAAGGAGCCAAATATTAAGGTAGTGAAGCCCTGGGTGTCCAGTCAGTTTCTGATTGAACAGAGTAAGTTGGTTGTCACTATTGAAGGTACAGCTGGCTGGGAAGCCCTCCTTTCTAAGCGGCCGGTTCTTTGTATAGAAGATGTAGCATTTTATGGCAGATCTAGTTTGATTTATAAAGTTACTGATATATCAAAGCTTGCCGATATTATCAAAAGCGCTCTGACTGAAGGAATGAAGCTGTATGAAAATAGACTTCCTGAGTGGTACTGGTTTGTTTATACGGTAATCACGACCGCTGGAAGAGGCAACACTTTAAATTTTGCTCCTCCGTACGGGTTCGTGACTGATAAAGAGGAAGCTGAAAAAGTAGCAGTCTATATAGACCAAAAAATCACCCGCGTACTCGCAGCAGTTGATCGGAAGGCTTAAAAAACAAGTAAATAAGAAGGAGATTATTTGTAACCAAGGTAATCATTATTGCTGCAACCGCACCGATGGCACCGTAGGTTGGTACAAGCAAGAGTAGTAATGCTACACGCAATATACTGTAAACGCTCGAGTTTATGTATAGTTTCTTTTTTTCCTCGTGGGCAGTTATGCTTGTACCCAGTAAAGAAATGGGATAGAACAAAAGTTGCAAAAAAATTAACTGCGACATAAAAATGGATTCTGGATAAAGAGGGAAGAGTAAGCTGAAGAAAAAATGGGCAGAGAATTCGTAAGCGACTACGATTGGTATAATTATTATATAGAGACGAAAGAGTTTGTGGGGCAGGGTCTTCCTAAGTACCGCCAGAGAATTGTTTGAAAATTTAGGCATGGCCAGGACCGTGAGCCCGTTGAAAATACCCTGTATCGATTTCATTGGAGCGAATGACAAGAAGAAGGCGGCCAGCATTGCACTTCCGGAGTAATGAAAAACTAAAATTTTATCCATTTGAGTCGAAACTCTACTAAAGATTCCGAGCGCGGTGAGATGCTTGCCGTAGGTAATCATTTTAGGATCTGATAATTCATTGCGTGGTTCAGTGCGAAAGACGTGGCGTAAAAATAGGAAGCGGAGTAAGGTAGTAGAGAAAAAAAATGCAAACAGTACGTACAATACATTGTCGGTAAAAAACACCAGGCCGGCTAGCAGAAATGCAACCGACATGCGGGTGGCGACTTCGTCGCGAGCTAGAAGATTAAATTTCTTTTTTCCACTCAAAACAGAGGTGTAGATATGAAAAGAGTCCATAAATGGTACAAACATAGCTACGATAAGGAATGCGAGACATAGGGTGGTGTTACCCATGTAGTAGTAATATATAGCTACACCAAGGCTGCCGATACCGCCAATAACACCCCACTTTAAGCGAGTGCGAAGTGCCAAGTCAATGTCACCATAGTTACCTCTAGCGATTGATCGAGTAAGTGATGCTTCAATACCGTAGAGTGTCGGTATAGCCAAGAGACTCATAATTGAGAGCACATATTGAAAGGTTCCGTATGTTTCAGCGGGGAGTAAGTTGGCAAACGCGACAGAAGAAATAAAAAACGCTAAGGTCGACAATACTTTTGAGGTAGTGAGCCAGAAACCACCTCGCACAATGTAGCGGATGTCAGTTCTGAACAACCTGGTGAGTTTATCTAAAATAATGTCCATCACGTAAATTATCCCATATTAAACTCAGCTTAATAGGTTTGAGTTATGTTAATTTCAGTAAATGCAGCTATGGTGACGAGGCTCCACTGAGGTTGTCCCTTGTTTAGGGTTGGGAAGTGACCTCTGAGTCCTCAGTATAGGTCGAGTAGCCTCTTAGGGATTTGAGTCGCTTTTCTGCGTATTTAAAGTTCTCCTTGGGGGAGGCCACTACATATATGTGTGGAGCGATGAGATTCATACAGTAATCAAGAAAAGGATTTTTAAAATAGAAGAGACGAGCTTCGTGTACATCCCAGCCTGCGTAACGAACCGTCTCAATGAGGCTCTTACGATAGAAAAAGTTTATATGTGAGACGGCGTAGGCCCCGCGGAATTTTTTGAAACGGGTAAGGAAAGGGAGGTAGGGTAATACTGGTACGCCGAGAATAAGGAGGCCGTCTGGCTTTAAACATTGCTTCATACGAACTAGAAATAAGTGCGGTGATTCCATGTGTTCAAAGAAGTTGTTGGCCCAGACGGCGTCAAATTTTCGGTCCAACGAGAAATTTGGATCTTCGACATTTTGGTTCCTAATCTCAAGGCCATGTGCTCGACCGAGCTCCACGTGTTCATCAATGATAGTGAGGCCCAGGCTGCCAGGCCCAAAGCAGGCAAGGTAGTGACCTTCAGAACAGCCTACGTCGAGCACCGTTTTTTTATCAAGTTGATAAAGGGATCGGATATTATTAAAAATTCGTGCTTTTTTAACTTTTGAAAAAAGATAAGTAGGATCTTTGGTAGCCATAATACGCAGAAGTATAGCAGATTAATAAGCATGTTGTAGACGGTTATATTTTAAATTCCACCTCAGATAGCTTTCTGCGTCTAGGATTTTGAGGTCTTTTGGCGTGGTATAGTTTCTCCAATATGAAAGACATATTACGGACGATAGTACTAGGCGGCCTTTTCGCAGTACCATTACTCACTCTCTATGTAGCCGACGGTTACTTCTTCCCCTATATCACTGGCAAGAACTTCTGGTTCCGTATCTTGGTCGACATTACCGTCGCAGCTTGGGTGCTCTTAGCGCTTTATGATGTCAGGTATCGACCACGGTTCTCGTGGATTTTTGTTAGTTTTAGTGGGCTCCTGATCGTGATGTTTTTCGCCAACTTACTCGGTGAACATCGCATCTCGAGCTTCTGGAGTAATTACGAGCGGATGGACGGCTATGTCTCCTTGGTTCATACCTTCTTATACATGGTGGTGCTCGGTTCAATTCTAAAGACAAAAGAAGACTGGGGGAGGATCCTTCATACATCGCTCGGAGTATCGTTCCTCGTGGCGCTCTATGGTTTGGCGCAATACAGTGGACTCGCGGCTGGGAATGGTCGTATCGATAGTACGCTTGGTAATGCGGCGTACATGGCAGTGTATATGCTTTTCCACATCTTCATTGCCTTTTGGCTGTTTGTGGAATCAAAAAACAAGCTGCATAAAATCATCTACGGTATTTTGGCAGCCATGTTCACTTTTGTTCTAATTGGAACTGGTACACGCGGTACTGCAATTGGACTAGCCGTCGGTATTTTGGTTATGTCTGGTTATGTCGGTTTGTTTGGTAGTAAGTTTGTTGAGTTTCGTAAGTACGCTATAGGGGCCTTCGCACTTTTGGTAATCGGGGTAGCCGGTTTCGTGATGGCCCGCGACTCGGCGTTGGTACAGAGTAATCCCAATCTGGCTCGTATCGCTAATATTTCGATTAACGACTTGGCGGTGCGCGGCACGATTTGGAGTATGGCTTGGGAAGGGGTTAAGGAGCGACCGCTGCTCGGCTGGGGGCAAAGTAATTTTAATTATGTCTTTAACGAACAGTACCGACCGGCACTTTACGCGCAAGAACAGTGGTTTGATCGCTCACACAACATCATTATGGACTGGCTCATCGCCGGCGGCTTCCTGGGGCTGATTGCGTATTTTAGTTTGTTTGCGGCTTGTTTGTACTATCTTTTCCTTAGTCCACTCCTTAATAAAGATGACGAGCGCTTCACTGTGCTTGAGCGTGGTGTCCTCTTGGGTATTTTGGCAGGCTACCTGACACACAACTTTGTCGTGTTTGATAATATCGTTAGCTATATATTCTTTGCCATTATTCTTGGTCTTATCCATGCTCGCGTGAGTGAGCCAATTAAAGAGCTTGAAAAGGCCAAGGTAGATGAAGCAATCATTGTACAGTTCGCTACTCCAGTCGTAGGGGCACTGCTAATCGGTGTGATTTATTTTGCGTATATACCGGGTATGGCGGCGGCTAAAGATATCATCCAGGCCATTAGTAGTCCTTCACCAGAAGCACGGTTGAGCGAATTTGAAGAAGCTCTGTCTCGGGATTCGTTCGGCCGCCAAGAGATCGTGGAGCAACTTTCGCAAAACGCTGTAAATATTATTCGTGATCAAAAGGTGTCGGCTGAAGTAAAACAGAAGTACGGTGACAAGGCGGAGGAAGAATTGCTGGCGTTGGCGGAAAGTAAGCCAGGTGACGCTCGGGTCCACGTTTTTATTGCGACTTTTTATCGAGCTACCAGTCAGCTAGAGAAGGCAGCGGAACAAATGGCGATGGCTAGTAGTCTGTCACCAAAGAAGCAGTCAATTATGATTCAACAAGGTTTCATTGCGCTGTCCCTCTCCAAGAATGAAGAAGCCAAACAGTTCTTCGAAGAAGCGTATAAGCTTGATACTCGCAACCTTGAAGCCAGAGAGTATTATGCGGGGGCCCTCTTTTATACCAACCAAGGTGAAGAAGCCAAAGCTCTCATGGATAGCGATGTTGTTAGAGCACGCTTCGCTCAAAGTGATTTTTTGCTCGGAGCCGCTAATAAGGCTGGAGAGAATGAATTCTTGCTCGAACTCTTTAAAACCCGCTTAGAGGCCGCCAAGGACAACGCGCAAAACTGGGCCACGCTAGCCTTCCTTTATCACGAGACTGGCAATAAAGAGGCCGCGCTAAAAACCCTCGAAGACGCAAAACTAGCCGTACCATCGTTTGCTAAGACAGCTACTTGTATTAGCGAAAATATTAAAAACAACCGTACGCCAGATCAAGGCTGTATAGCGGCTCCAGGTGCAGGTACACCAGCCGCAGCCGCAACTAAGCCGTAATAGCTATGGCACTAAATGTGCAGCAGAATGTTTTACTAGCACCATACACCACTTTGCAAATCGGTGGTGCGGCTGATTACTTGTGTGAGGTTAGTTCGACGAAGGAACTAGTGGCGGCCTGCCAGTTAGCTTTGTTAACTGGCAAGCCGCCACTTATCCTCGGTGGCGGTTCCAACCTCCTAATTAATGACCACGGCTATCGGGGTTGGGTTCTTCTTATGAAGAATAAGGGAGTGTCTTTGCAGACTGATACCTCAAGCAAAGAGACATTAGTACGAGCAGCGGCCGGTGAAGACTGGGACACCTTGGTTGAGTACACCGTCGAGCAGGGTTTGTGCGGCCTGGAAAATCTTTCTGGTATTCCAGGTACGGTCGGTGCAGCACCAGTACAAAATATCAACGCCTATGGAGCCACGGTAGCGGATAAAATAACTTCAGTTGAAGTGTATGACTACGTTAACGACAAAGTGCTAATTTTTTCTAAGACTGAATGTCAGTTTGGTTACCGTGACAGTATTTTCAAACAAGCCGCTGGCGCTAGTCTGATTGTGACAGCCGTTACCTTTAGTCTGGCACCAGCGGACAAAGCCAACCTTGCTTATCGTAGCGCTTCTCAAAGTATCGAACATTATCTAAAGGAAATTGGTATCACCGAGCCGACACCGCTCCAAGTCCGGGCGGCGGTTTTAGAGGCGCGCCGTAATATCGGCATGTTGCTGGGACAGTTCAACTCAGCCGGCTCGTTTTTCAAAAACACGGTGGTATCGGCTGCAGTGTTTACCCAAGTAGAAGCTGTGGTGATGGAGAAATACGCGGAGTTAAGTTCACGGTTGTCACCTTGGCACTGGACACTTAATACTGGAGAAGTAAAAATCTCCACCGCTTTTCTAATGGAATGTTCGCCCTTCAATAAACATACTTACGGTGATAATAGATGGCACCAAGTGGTCGGAATCTCACCCCGACACTCACTCTCGATCGTAACTTACGCTGGAGCAACGGCGTCTGACGTTGTTTCGTTTGTCGAGGAGATTGTCGCGGCGATTGAAAGTATTTTTAATTTAACTATCGAGAGTGAAGTAAATATCATTTTTGAAAAATAATTTTGAATTTTTTTCAAAAAAGTTTCAAAAAAATATTTTATACTTTATCCCCATATAAAATTTTTTTAAATTGTTTTTATTTTTTTTCGAGTGATAATTAAAGTAAAGCAAAAATCTTCTCACTGATGTGTTCTTTGATTCGAGAAGAGATTGCGGTCGACATTATTCACAAACTATTCTCACCACAAATTTATGGCAGCAAAAAAGAAGGCAGCTAAGAAGGCAGTCAAGAAGACTGTAAAGCGAGCTCCTGCAAAGAAGGTAGCGAAGAAGGCCGTGAAGAAAGTAGCTAAGAAAGCTGTTAAGAAGGTAGCGAAGAAAGCAGCTAAGAAAGCTCCGGCAAAGAAGAAGGCCGCTCCAAAGCGAAAAAAGTAATTGAGGCGGGGGAGGTCCGCCATCTCCGCATCAAGCTTGTAGCATAATCGTCTAATTGCAAAATTAGGCGATTTTGCTTTCTCGCTAAAATCTGACGAATTACGTCGTTGTTACGGGATCTTTGGATATTCAATGGACATTAAGTACACCTTATATCCTCATCCCCTAACGCCTTGTATTTCGTTCAGATTTTAGCGAGAAATCATACTCTAATCCCATTTAGTTCTAGAGCCATAAATGGAGCTTGAAATACTTTCTATTTAATTAAAGAGCGTATATACTACGCCGTATGTCATTTCTAGATAGATTTTTTGGACCTAGTTACGAGAAAGAACTGAAGACTATTCAACCTCTAATTTCGGCCATAAACGCCAAAGAGGCTGCTGTATCAGCTTTGTCCGATGATACGCTTCGTGAGTCATTTTTGGCCCTCAAGGGCAGGGTTGGTGAGGATGGTGCCGGGCTCGATAGCGTGTTGGTGGAGGCTTTTGCCTATGTGCGCGAAGCGGCCAAGCGAACCCTCGGTATGCGCCATTACGACGTGCAGTTGGTTGGTGGCACCATCCTCCATCAGGGTAAGATTACCGAAATGCGCACTGGAGAAGGAAAGACTTTGGTGGCGACACTACCAGCTTCTCTCAATGCTCTTGTGGGTAAAGGAGTACATATAGTGACTGTCAATGATTACCTGGCTCGGCGTGACGCGGTCTGGATGGGGCAAGTGTACGCAGCGTTAGGACTTTCTATAGCGGTAATCAATCACGATTCATCATATATGTATGATGCGAACCATGTTGATAAGGACGAAGAGCGTGATGAGCACGGCTCTTTCAAAGTTGTCCACGAGTTTTTGCGACCCTGTACTAGGCACGAAGCCTACCGGGCAGACATCACCTACGGAACCAACAGCGAGTTCGGGTTTGATTATTTGCGTGACAACATTGAGTACGAAGTAGAGCGCTTGCGCCAAGGTGAGCACGCCTATGCGATTGTCGACGAAATTGACTCGATTCTCATTGATGAAGCGCGCACGCCGCTGATTATTTCTGCGCCAGCGCCAGAGACAGAAAATCTCTATCCGGTCTTTTCTGGAGTAGCCGCTAAACTCACCGCTGAAACCCATTATCTCATTGACGAAAAACTTAAAAGCGCCACTCTTACCGACGAAGGAGTCGAGGCGGTGGAAAAGATGCTTGGGATTGAAAATATCTACACCGACAAAGGTATCCGGTTTGTACATCACTTGGAGACAGCAGTAAAGGCTAAAGCGCTTTACACTAAAGACAAAGAGTATGTGGTACAAGGCGGCGAAGTAATAATTGTGGATGAGTTTACTGGCCGTCTGCAACCAGGGAGACGGTGGTCAGATGGACTGCACCAAGCAATTGAGGCCAAAGAGGGAGTTAAGATTCAGCGTGAAAGCCGTACTTATGCTTCCATTACTTACCAAAATTATTTCCGGATGTATGAAAAACTGTCGGGAATGACTGGTACCGCCATGACCTCGCAGGAAGAGTTTTACACCGTGTATAAGTTGGAGGTGGTTCCAGTACCTACCAATCGCAAGGTACAACGCCTGGATGAGAATGATTTAATCTATCAAAGCGAATCAGGCAAATTTGCCGCAATCATTAAGAAAGTAAAAGAAGTCCACGCAGCTGGACAACCAATTCTTATCGGTACGGCATCGATTGAATCAAACGAAAGACTGTCGGCCGCGTTGACTGAAGCGCAAGTACCACATGAAATGCTAAACGCTAAAAACCACGAGCGAGAAGGAGAGATTATTGCTGCAGCTGGTATCAAGGGCGCTGTGACACTAGCTACCAACATGGCGGGACGGGGAGTCGACATCAAGCTGGGTGGCCCAGACGCGACCAAAGAAGAAGCGGAAGCGGTTAAGGAACTGGGTGGACTGTTTGTTCTTGGTACGGAGCGACACGAAGCTAGGCGGATTGACAACCAGCTGCGGGGACGAGCCGGACGGCAGGGTGACAGTGGACACACACAATTTTACGTTTCGATGGACGACTCACTGATGCGGGTTTTTGGTGGAGAACGGGTTAAGGGTTTAATGGGGACCTTTGGTATACCAGAAGACGAACCGATTCAGATGAAAATGATTTCCAACACTTTGGAGAGCGCTCAGACCAAGATTGAGGGCTTTCACTTTGATTCCCGTAAACAGATTTTGGCTTACGACGATATTCTTAACCAACAACGTCAAACCATATATGATAGGCGAAACCGCCTGCTTAAAAATGACGAGGTTGAGGTGGCGGCTGTCATGGCCGAGGTGCTAGCTCTTAATGAAGCATTGGTTGAGATTGTAGAGGCTAAGAAGCTCGAATTTGGTGAAGACGTATTTATCGATCTTTTTCGTCGACTCGCTCTGCAAATGACCGACATGCTTTGGGTCGAACACCTTGAAGTCATGAGCTACACTCGCTCTAGCGTCGGCCTGCGGGCTTATGGTCAACGCGACCCACTGATTGAATATCGCAAGGAGGGGACCAGGCTCTTTAAGGAGATGCAAGAAATCACGACGCATCGGATGGCGGAAGTACTACCAAATATTCAGCCACAAGTGGTAGCCAAAGAGGAGTCCGCCCGCAAGCAAGAAGCCGCCGCCGCTCAAGAAGCGGCTGGCGAAACGATGGAGAGTAAGCAGACTAAGAAGGCTCCTCTGGTAAAAGGTGAAGAAATTGGACGCAACGAATTAGTGACAATAACAAACGGTAGCGAAACCAAAGAATTGAAATATAAAAAGGCCGAAGCTTTTTTGGAAGCAGGCTGGACTGTAGTTAGAAAGTAGCGGGGACAAAAAGAGCGCAATAGCCTGGCTAGGCTATTGCGCTCTTTTTGTCCCAGGCTACAATACTATACATATGACAATTATTATCTTGAGGGTACTTTGGAATGCACTAGGGCTCTTATTAATTGCGACCTATCTACCAGGTATTTCTGTGGATACTGTCTACACGGCGGTTATTGCAGCGGTGGTTTTGGGAGTATTTAATGCTGTTCTAAAACCAATCCTGATTCTCCTTACTTTACCTATCACTCTAATAACCTTGGGATTGTTTTCCATTGTAATAAACGCTGGACTGTTCTTCTTCGCCGCCTCATTTATCGAGGGCTTTGCGGTCGCCTCATTTTGGCAGGCGGTGTTTGGGTCACTACTAATGAGTATCGTAAGCACTTTAGGGAGTCACCTTATTAGCGGTAAGTAACGACTCTAACCAGGCATTAGGTTGGAAAACAATGGTCAGGCCATTGCTTTTTCATATTAAATCATGTAGTCTGTCAAGTCATATGTTTGTCGATGAACTAACAATTTACGCTGGGGCGGGTAACGGCGGAGACGGCGTGGTTCGTTGGCGTCAAGAAAAATTCCGTCCTAAAGCTGGCCCCTCCGGTGGCAATGGCGGCCGGGGAGGAGATGTCTATGTCAGAGCGGTAGCAGACGTCAATCAGTTGGCTAAGTACACTGGTAATAAATCCTTCCTGGCTGCTGTTGGTGAAGCAGGAATGAAAGACAGTCTGACTGGTAAAAACGGAGATGATCTATACATCGATATTCCTGTAGGCTCACGGGTTACTGACCTTGAACGGAAAAGAATTGTTGAATTAAATCAAATCGGACAGGTCGAACGCATCTTAAAAGGTGGCGGCGGTGGACTCGGTAATGAACACTTTAAAGCTTCGACGAACCAGTCACCAACAGAATCTACCAAAGGAATCCCCGGTGAGGTGGGGAATTTCCAAATCGAAGTTGCGCTGATGGTAGATATCGGTCTTATCGGTTTACCTAATGCGGGTAAGTCGACTCTCTTAAACTCTCTTACAAATGCTAAGTCTCGGATCGCAGCCTACCCGTTTACTACCTTGGAGCCCCACCTCGGAGCTTTATACGAATTCATAATTGCAGACATCCCAGGCTTAATTGAAGGGGCAGCGGAAGGGAAAGGGCTAGGCTACAAATTTTTGAAGCACGTTTCTCGTACCAAAATGCTCCTGCATTTAATCGCCCTTGATTCAGAAGATCCGGTTGACGACTATTATACCATTCGAAAGGAGCTGTCTCATTACGATAAATCTCTGTCTGATAAAGAGGAGTGGATTATTTTGACTAAAAAAGACCTTGTAAATGAAGCTTTAATTGCCAAGGTGCGGGGTACCCTTGAAAAAAATGACAATCGTGTCTTTGTCACTAGCCATGATGACCTCGAATCACATAAGGTTTTGCGTGATGCCCTTGTGTCGCACCTGCGGACTCCAGTACAATAGCAGTCACAAGTATGAGTTACACAGCAACTATCGGTCTGGAAGTGCATGCAGAGCTGAAGACCGTCAGCAAAATGTTCTGCGGCTGCAAAAACGACCCTCACGAAGGTGAGGCCAATACATTTATTTGTCCCATCTGCCTGGCTCACCCTGGAACTCTGCCCGTGCCAAATGAAGAAGCCATAAAAAAAGTTTTACTATTTGGAAAAGCGGTCGCAGCGAAAGCCGCTACCTACTCAGAATTTGATAGAAAAAATTACTTCTACCCTGACATCCCGAAAGCCTACCAGATTAGTCAGTACGCTTATCCATTTTTGCAGGGTGGGGAATTAAACGGAGTAACTTTAACTAGAGTGCATCTCGAGGAAGACACTGCTCGCAGTCAACACGACAAAGGTGACTACAGCATAGTCGACTTCAACCGAGCCGGAGTACCCCTGATGGAATTGGTGACAGAACCAGTTATCCATGACGCCAAAACAGCCGGAGCGTTCGCTCGGGAATTGCAGTTACTTTTGCGAACTCTCGGTATCTCTGATGCCAATATGGAAAAAGGAGAGATGCGAGTCGAAGCTAATATATCTGTGTCAAAGGATCCTGACAAAATGGCTACAAAATATGTTGAGGTTAAAAACATAAACTCTTTTAAAGCGGTGGAGGGAGCCATTGATTTTGAAATTGCTCGGCAGATAAAACTTATTGACGAAGGGGGAGAAGTCGCGCAAGAAACTCGTGGTTGGGATGAAGTAAAACTTAAGACCTTCTCCCAAAGAGTCAAGGAAACAGCTAAGGATTACCGCTATTTTCCCGATCCTGATCTACCCAAAATGAATCTTGATTTATCTCTGTTACCCGAGATAACAGTCAAATTACCTAATGAAAAAAGGACTCTATACACAAATCTCGGATTACCGAGTGACAGTATTGAGATAATCATTTCCGATCAAGAAGCGGACAGTTTCTTCAGCCGGCTATGTGAGCTCGGGGTGACAGAGGCAGAAGCAAAACTAGCAGCTAACTACCTAACTTCCGATTTACTAGCCGTACTCTCAGTCAACAGTAGCCTGTCCTTGCATGATCTCAATCCAGTCCACTTTAAGGAGCTTATAACCATGCTTATAAGGGCTGAAATTAACTCCAGAACTGCTAAGGACTTACTTGTAGAGCTGTTTTCTGCTACCGACACTCCGCGCACAATTGCTCTTAATCGGGGTCTAATGCAGGTATCAGACGAGTCGGCTTTACTTCAAGTGGTTAAACGAGTGATAGAGGCAAACCCAACTGTAGCGGCTGAGTATAAATCTGGTAAGGAGACAGCGCTTCAATTTTTGGTTGGTCAGGGAATGAAGGAGACGAAAGGTTCAGGTAACCCAGCTACACTGGCTAAGCTTTTTGTTGAAACCCTTAAAAACTAGTTATATCGTATTGCCGAGAAATTCACTTTTGCTAGTTCACAATTAAAACTAGGCTGTTACAATAGTGGTAATGGAATCGGTGGTCTTTGATGGGAAGGAATATATTAAGGCGTCAGTCCTGGCGGAGCGATTTAACTATACGCCAGATTATCTCGGGCAACTCTGCCGAGCCAAGAAGGTAGATGCTCGGTTGGTGGGCCGGGCTTGGTATCTAAATTTGGATTCTCTAACTGGTCATCGACAGACTCGCTACAAAGCAAACGAGAAGCCTCAGAAGGCCTCCAAAGAGTCATTGCTGGCCACTCCGCCACACTTCCTGAATCGAATTGATGTCGAGTCAGTCTTACAGAAAAAGACGGTAAAAATACTTAAAAATAACGCTAAGGGAAGGCTAAGCGAGTTTTCTGTGAAGTATGAAAGCGACGACTATTCGCTGATCCCTAAAATAAGCAGTGATGCAGTCTCTAGGCCAATCAAAATTTTGCCCGCTGATTCCAAGGACGTTGCTGTTAAAGCCATTAGGGATTCTGTTAGATCGACCATCTTTAAGGCGGAACCACTACCAGAAGTATATTTAAAGGGCGTCTTGAAGGTAGACGGAATCCCTGAAGCCATCCACGAAGAGCCTGAGCAGCCAGAAGTTGCCCTAGCGGCAGACAAGGCTGCGCTGACTCCGTCAACTCTGACTCCCGTGAAAGCGGAAAGAGCCGATAAGCAAGATTTGGTAAAAGTCAGAAAAGCGATGAAAATAAAGTTATATCGGACAAGTAAGCCTCACATTATTTCAGCTGCGAAAGAAATAAGCGGTCTATCTAAATCAATCGAACCAGTTAAAAATCTACATCCAATTAATCCTGTGCCTAACAAGGCGGTACCCAATAACCAAATTGTTGTCAAAAAAGTGATGGAATCTCCAAAAAACAGCCCACCAGCTCCAGTTATAAAAATTGAAGCCATACCCCACGCAAATCTAAAGGCTTTTATTATTTTTACACTAAGTCTAGCTGTTGCTATCGCTAGTCTGTTGCCAAGACAGGAAATTATTCTCAAAGGTGGCGTAACGCTAGAGAGGTGGAAGATTTCACTACAGTCACTGTCTGAGATTTTGGCGTTTCTGGTTTCCCTTACGGCCTAGAGTTTATGCACAATCGTTAATGCCTTTTTAAACGTTTCAGCTTTATAATTAAAGCTGAAACGTTATGTCGAGCTTCGTAGAGATTGATGGCCAAGAATTCAAAAATGTAAGTACTGCCGCTAGGCTGACTGGTTATTCTCGTGACTACATCGGCCGGCTAGCCCGCGAACAAAAAATCCTAGCTACGCAGATTGGGAGACAGTGGTTCGTGTTTGTTCCATCCTTGCAGGCATACTCGCAAAAATCTGAACAAGAGCAAATAATCCGCCAACAGAAATTGAGTGATGAGCGAAGACAAGAGCGGGAAGCGACAAAACGTATCCGTGAAAAAGAGCGAGCTCAAGTAATAGCGGAACAAAAAAAGAAATTTTATTCGAGGACTCTAGCTGTGACAGTTTTGTCCCTCGGTGTCGGTTTAGGGATTACTCTTAACTCGATATCTCTCTCTAGTCTTAACTCCAAAGAACAGTTGGCTAGCGCTAGGGAGGTGGCAGCTTTGCGGGAGGCCGCAAGAGAATTTCCGATTGCCACTGGTGAAGTGGTAGAAGATACCAGACTCGATGCGATTGATTTTTCCAAAGAATTAATGAGCCTAGCCACTCTTGATGCCAGCGGTAAAGGAGTACTACTTCTTCCAAGTGGCGGAAGCACAGAACTTTCAGAAGCAGAAGTCGAAAGACTTTTCTCTGATCCAGTAAAGATCGTCAAAGATAGAGACGGTAATAACTTTGTTGTACGGACTGCCGCTGACGGGACGGAACAACAAATACCATTTGCGGTAGTGCCCGTGACTAATTCTGCCACACCATGAAAGCTCTAACTCAGCAGATTACAAAATGTCTACTGGCGATTGTATCGGTCGGGTTACTTTTATCTGGTCTTTCGGTGGCCTATGCTCAACCGTCGTATACCATGAACTACCAAGGGAAGTTGACCGACAACACCGGCTTAGCGGTAACCGATGGTACTTACGCCATGGAGTTCAAACTCTACACGCAATCAAGTGGTGGGGCCGCTATTTGGACCGAAACCCGAAACGGTGGCAACGTGGTAACTGTCACCAACGGGCTCTTTAGTGTGATGCTCGGTAGTGTAACTTCAATCGCGGGAGTGAATTTTAATCAAGCTTTGTACCTGGGAGTGAATATTGCTGGCGACGGAGAAATGACGCCGCGCAAGTCTCTCGGCACTGTCCCCTCAGCTTTCGAGGCTAGACAATTAGGTGGCGTCGCTTCGACCTCTTTTCTGCGCAGTGATACGGCTGACAGTGCCTCAGGCTTACTGACTTTTACTGGCGGTTTTATTTCGTCGGCTTCTTCAACCGCTACCAATTTTAATTTCACTAACGCTACTGGTACGAG
>ERZ1292625.512-Hain-H41-01um-R1-512-length-58422-cov-147_pt1 | contig 58422 bp, 88 predicted proteins | sample MGYA00564400_ERZ1292625 | MGnify/ENA primary metagenome ERZ1292625 (study PRJEB36523, sample SAMEA6512639) | groundwater metagenome | collected 2019-01-08 | study: AquaDiva: Metagenomics assemblies of 32 groundwater samples | reverse complement strand
TGTCACCCTCAGCCCAGAGCTTGTCACCCTCAGCCCTGAGCTTGTTACCCTCAGCACAGAGCTTGTTACCCTCAGCCCTGAGCTTGTCACCCTCAGCCCTGAGTGATAACCTCAACCGCCAGACAAATTGCAATGATATTTTTCTGTTCATTAATATCCTCCCGTAATAAATTTATTTCGGTTCAAACAACCGACAGACCTCGTCCCTTGCGCCAATATCCGTACCAGGCCCTCGTGTGATCTTAGCCTTTCTACACTTGAAATAGGTCTTCACGGACTTCCGCCGCAACAAGAACTCGCAATCCTTACACTGTTTCCCATCCGGCCCCTTGCCGAGAAGCATCCACCACGGCTTATGCCGCACGGTTCGCCAGACGCCAGGGCCAGGCCCGCGCTGGGAGAGCTTACGGATGGTCTCCCCGCTGCCCATGGCTTGGTTCTTTTGGATTTGTTCACTCGTAATCGGGGTAAGATCGAAGAGGCTCACGCTATCTCCCGTTGTATCCACTGCCCATCGTTCCATTTCCACTGCGTGAATGTTGCCCACGGATTCAACGATGCTGGTATATACCTTATCGATTGATGAAAGTAAAGTTTTTTATCCTGCTATCCCTAACGCTCTCGCAACACCCCATCCATCACGGTCAATTCGTTGGCGAACAAGATTGGAGCTAATTTTCAATTGCCTGCACCACGCGGCACTCGTTTTCGTTTCACCGTTTACAGTAAGCAGCCTATTATCTCGACGATTATTTTGCTGTTCTTGCTGAGTAGCCCAACGAACATTAGACGGTTCATAGTTTCCGTTATTATTGATTCTATCGAGGCAGTGCTTTCTGCTCGGACGAGGCCCAACATCCCTAAAGAAAATCTCGAAGCTGTTCCATTCCTTACAGACCGTTATCCCGCGAGCACCATAGTTTTTATATTTGGCAACGTTAGGATTAGTTCAGCGTTGGCGCATGGTATTCCAGATATAATAGTATTGTTTTAACTCTGGCCTGCTGTACAGCTTAACCATTTTCTATACCTCCACATCCGTTGATTCCCACGATTGACCTATGCGACTCATCAGTGTCCACTTAAACATCGGATAGAGTTGAGCCGCCCATTTTAGGTGCGTGATTCCATCGCGTCTATTCTTTGTCCATTGCCCCTTTATCTCGATAAGTTCCAGTTTCCTTCCAAGACATGAATGATGCTCGACGAGAAAATCAGGACGATACCGCTTCCCTTTTGAAAGCTTAAAACTTATCGGCTCATATCGCCATGCCATAATAAGTCCAGCAGCCAGTTCCAAATCTAAATGTGCGGCATAGGCTACCTCTAGTTTCGATTTATACTGCTGGCCTTTGTATTCGAGGGGAGCATGGGCCGGATTTGAACCGGCCTTAGTGATTCCGTGTTCCGAACGCCTGTCTGTATTTCTAGAATCCAGCTTAGGCACACTCTTCTCGGCTATTTGTGAGCGTGTTCCCACCACGCCGCCATGCTCCTTTGACCCACCTCGGCTCAACGCTTCCTTTAGCCCTGCTGCATCCCAGTTCTTGCGGCTCATTATTGCAGTCTCTCGATCAAAACCACCAAGCGATCAATTGCTAAACTTAATGCGGGTTCGTTCGTCCACCCCAAGCAATCCAACACTGACTCGATCTCGCGCTTGGCCTTCATAGCATGAGCTAACAGTTCTGCGTGCGCACGTTTTCGCTCAAGGCTGGACATACACATCCCTCACGGTATCATAACGGCCTGTCACGGCATCCCACGTTAACTCGGCCATGCCAATCGCTCCGATGTGCTTGAACCTGATTTTCTGCACATGAATCTGCACCGGCAAATCTGTCGCGTTCATGTCGCGCCAGACCGTCACGCAGTTGTCCGCCTTGTTGCGAAAATTCGCGCTACCGTTAATGTCATACGGAGTCGGGACGGGGTAACTTCCATCGTCGCGCCGGTAGAGCTTTTGCGGGTGAGCCACCAGCCACACATGGACGTTCCACTTGCGAGCCCAACGCTTCACGGCCCCCAGGATGTTGCCGATGTATTCCGTTTCGGTTTGCCCGCGTTCCCGCGTGTGGTCAAATTCATTGAACGGATCAATAATCAAACCCTGAATACCCAACCGCCTGACCAGTACCGTCGCTCGATCTAGCACTCCTTGGATCGTTAACGTCTCCTCGGACAAAATAAACGTCACGTACTGGTCCAGCCAATTCAGCCCCTCGTAGACCTGGTCGATGCTCATGCGAGCGGTCGGTCCAATTCTAAACGGCGCACCGACTTGCTTCTCTAAGAGCTTAGAACAATAGATTTCTAACGGCGCATTTTCAGGTGAGCAAACGGCAAACCGCCACCCGTACTGAATAGCGATGTTGAGCATGAGTGCATCCAGCCACTCAGATTTTCCACTCGATGGAATCCCCGTCACGATGGTGAGCTGCCCTGGTTCAATCGTATAGAAACGATCAACCGATTCCCATCCGGTAGACAGCCCACGCGCATTTCCTTTTGCGTACAGGATCTCCACGCGCTCGGCCATGTCTCGCACGGACACCACATCCTGCACAGGGAACGGACGCGCTTGTTCAATGCACAGCCGAAGAAATTCCGCTCCGAACTTTACCAGCACTTCGTTTGCGTCTTTACATTCCTTTGGCCACTCCACAAACCAACACCGCTCGGTGCCAAGGCGACGCCCTAATTCACGCTGCAACACTTGCCCCGGCTCATCGCTGTCAACGGCCAGAACAATCTTTTCCACACCCTCGAATGGATCAGGCGTTTGATCAAGGTAGGTAAACTTTGACGCATAGTTTTTGGTATTCGCTGCCGGTGCGCCATCTGGAACCGACACGACGGCATCAATGCCAGCCATTACAATACTTAGCGCATCAATCTCGCCTTCTACGATAACGACCAACCCAGGCATGATGTGTTCTTGGCGATATAGAATCTTCTCTGCTCCTGATATCTGCTGAAAGGCTTTTGTGATCAGGCCGCGATACTTCACATTCACAACTTCGCCATTCTTGCGAAAGGGAAACGCGATGCAGGGGACGGTGTCTTCTTCTTGCGCGAGGTAGCGTGGCTCTAACACAATGCCTTCCTGCTGGACGACCTCAGAAGAAATACCCCGACGTTGAAACCATTCCAGTAATGACGACCCTGGTTGCGCCGCTTTCCAGACTGGCTTCGTGTAGTATTTCTTTCCAGGAACTTCCTCCCCAGATTTTAACGATCCTCGCCAATCACAGTGCGCACACCACCAGACACACTTCTCGATGTTGACCGATAAGCATTTCGCCGTTTTCTTTTTACGCGAGGCGGAGCATTGAGGGCAGGTAGTATACACCTCCGGACCACCGCCAGCCGGAACCGTGATGTTAAATTCCGACCATGTTTTCATAACGCCACCGATGTTGGGCGATTCGATGGGTGGCCACCAGGAAACCGAGAGAGAATATCAACAGGGTTCAGCCTACCACGCACTTCCTTTCTGCATCGCTCTAGGGCAGAAATAATAGAGGCGGCAGGATATTGCGATAGTTCAGCGATTAGCCATTCCATCGATAGTTCAGAAAGGTTTGTTCCCGTTAGATCAAGGGTGATTATCAACGCTTTCAGCGTGACTGGGTCCATCTTCTTTTTGTGATTCATCATATCCCCTGTTCATTTTTGCCAGCACTCTATCCATCGTAGCCTGAATGGAATTAGTATTGCCTGCATATGTTCCACCAATAATCTTGTCAAAATTCCTTGGCCCCATAATCCAATCGAAGGAGGCTTGAAATGATTCCCCCCCGTTTCGTCCATGTATTTTCCCCGTAAGAAATGCAGACTGTTGGATGGTTACGAGAAATTCTACCCAAAACGCCTCGCTGTTGTATTGGCTAATCCGTTGCCGCGCTTTCTTGTGGATAGTAGGGGGCAGCTTGCCGTTAATCATCTTCACCGGCTTGACCCCGTCGATCTGGTTGAATCGTTCAGCCAATTCTTCCGGAGTAAGTACTAACGAACTAGTGACGGTAGACTCCTCTTTCTCTGTAGATTTCTTCTTAGAAATCGGAAGAGAAAGAGGAGAGGTATTAAGAGAAGATGAAGAGCATGTTTTGGCATAGGTAGTGGCATCCGTTTGGCATATGCCAGAAGTATGCGGTGGCATTGCCGTGGCACTCCATCTCTTGCTAGCGTTAAGTGATTGTTTTTGCGAGTATTCTTGCTGTTTGGCACGCTCAGATTTGAGCCTGCTTGAATATAAACGCCCATCTTTCGCTATTAAAAGCGGTTCGTCAGCGTTTTGAATCTCAGCTCGAATGGCCTCCCACTCATGCGGTGGCATTCCCATGGCACGTGCCAGAAACGCATCGTTATCCAGGACAGAACATTGATCTTTTGAGTCGATCCACATGTCCGCTAGAATGCAAATATAGGCTCCTTGCGCCGCAAGGCTCATCCGCCGAACCTTCACATCGCGCCAGTCTTTGGCATAGAATTGGAAAGATGGTGATCTGTCTTTTTTTTCTCGCTCTTTCGCCATTCCTGCTCCAAAATAAAAGGGGCTACCAAGGGACGATTGAGATCCCCTAGTAGCCCCTGTGCTCTGGTGCCTCTTGCGAGGCAACCGTGAGACACCTGTGAACCCATCTCAATCATGGGTTGCTGAATTCGCTACAGAACAATACTCCTCTTTCTTGAAAGAGTAAAGAGCCTACTGTCAGACGGTAAGGACATGGCGTACCTTAATCTGTGTCTTGTTATACCGCACCTGTAGTGGTGCAGGCTCGGTATACTTCGCCGTCGCCGTCAGGTCTACCACACAGTCCTTCCGTCTACATCGCGGGCAGACTCGCGTGAGTCCCTGGCTTTTGTTTTTTGCAAACGAGTACTGACACAGCCGACAGAATCGAACTGGAATGGCGATGTCATGTACCTTTTTCTTGTGTCCGCTTTTCATAAACCCCTCATTGTACTACTAGGCTCTCCTTAGTTACAGGCTACCATAGCCTAGGGCTAGCAGAGAAGTAAAGTACACCGCACCGTTAGATTGGGAATGGTTCCAACGGGACGTTCTCGCGCTTCGCTTCATCCTGCAACAAGACCAAGAACTGTGCTCGCTCGGGGTTGGCCATATCGCGCAACGACCCCAACTTGCCTCGCTCTTTCACGTTCGAGCGTATCCAGCTCCGCATGGGGTCTTCATCAAGGTAGCTAAGGATATCTGCCCACACCCCGTCGTCAATAGCCCTGAGCCCTGGTTTGGCCTGTTGCGCGGGCTGTTCTTGCTGCTGTGCCGGTGCTGGTTTTGTTCTTCGTGCCTCCTTAGCTTGATCAGGCTTAGGTTCGGCTGGTTTAGCCTTTTCAGGCTCTTTCGTTTTTGCTGGCTCTTCAGCCTTTGCCGGTTCTGCCTTCCCGATCTTTTCAAGGATCGCAGCCCCTTTGGTCTCCGGCTGGCTCTTTGCCGCCAGTTCGGCGGAGGCTTCGACCTTGGTGCCTTCAATGTATTCAGCCCAGGTTGTATGACCATCCTCGATGGATGTCAGCACGTCGCGCAATTGGACCAGGTTGTCCGGTGTAAATTGTGCGGCTGGACAGCCCACGTAGCGTTCTACATCGGACGGCATGACACCTTTTTTGGAGAGGCCATCTAGAATAGCCGTCTTTTCCGCTTGCGGATCTTTCGTCACGCGGTCTTTAATCATCTGACCAACCGCCAGCATGGATTCCTCGACGATATGCTGGGGAATGAGCCGGAGCCCATTATTACGGATGATCTTACTGATCGCGGATGCTTCCTTATTCGCTAATTCGTCCTCGGTGGCCGCCACAATGTAGACAATTTCATTGCTGGAATTAACCCGCTGCCCAACAATAATGCGGTCCTTTGCATTCCGGCGTTCCACGGTTTTCTCCAGCGTGATCTCTTTGGAATAGGCCAGGTTCGCCTCTAGGTCTCGCACCGTAACCTTGATAATCCTCCGCGTAGAATCATCGAAGATGGCCGTGGTTTGTGTGAGCACGTTCTTCCAGCACCGGAGCATTTCTTCAGCAAACCGGATTGAAGGCCCGATCACAAACTGCTGTTCCCACCGGCCATTGACCTGCTTCGACCCTTGCGGCTTGGAATAGCGAGCCTTGCCCGCAAAGATAGGGTTCGCACATGCGCTGAGAATCTTGGCCCTGGCGTCGGCTTCATTGCGCGGGCTCTTAATGGCCATGACGAAGGCTGACTCCACTTCTGCCTTCGCTGCGGCTGCGACAGCCACGGCTGCGAGTTCTGCCGACCGTTCAAGTGTCTGGATGCCGAAACCTTCCGATGCTTTTTGTGCTGGCTCACTCATAGTATGTCTCCCCTTGTTCGCTCTGTTGTCTTACCACTGGCAGATCCCCACATGGATATTGAACTACCCAAGTGGGGTCTATTGCCAAACGACTGCTAGGGCTTGCATGATCCCGTGCATGCCGCGTTCGTATCCCACTTCAACTCAACCGCATGATGGCAGATCTTATAGTCACCCTGTGCGGAATCGCATTGCTTCACGGTAGAAATACCGCACGCACTGACCGATAACACCAACGCGGCAACCGCAATCATCTGTCCTGTTCTCATCGCCAAACCCTCCTATTAGAAATACTCTGCTGGGTAATTCCAGAAGAGCGTCTATGCCCCGCGCCAGGATTCCACCTGACGGTTCACGGTCGGGCCAACCGATCTCTTTATTCATCAAACGAGAACCGTCGCGCGGCTTGTGGTGCCGTGACGATCATTTCATCCTTCTCTAATTCTACCGAGTCAATCTCCGCCGTCTTCAATGCGGTCTTTCTGAACACGCGGGAGTCTGACGTTTTCTCACATTCTTTTGCTACGGCAGGGTAGTCGGCACGCAGCTTATCGACATCGATACGTATTGAGCTTTGCGCCTTCCAGGTAAAAGTCGCCACCGTAGGCACTAGCAACTTTTCCGCATCACCCATCTTGTCCTTGAACCAGACCTCTAATTCTAAGAGGGATTTCTCACGGGCTTTTACGGTATCAATTAAGGCAAACAACCGCCGAGCCTTCGCTGTCGCTTCCTCGTCATCGAGGATCATTTCCTTTCCTGGCAACTGTTTCGGGTACAGGCGCGTCAGTAATGCTTTCCCCAATTCATCGAACGACAAGTCAGGCGGTCTGCCCGTTTGCACGCGGTCCCAAAATTCCACCTCAACCTCGATCAGCCGAGCAATCAGGGCCTCGTCACGTTCCACGTCGAAGAACTCTAACTTGTTCCCACCGAAAACCACCACGAAGGTGCCCCACTGCATGCCGGTGCACAGGAGATAGTGCTGAAGCTGCAAGTAGTAGCCTTCCGGCACACCTCCCTTGGTCCAGACCGTGTACTGCGAAGCATCGAGCCACTTGGCTTCTACAATGCCGCGCTGGTCGTTTGCCGGTCGCGTAGTATTCCACTGAATACGGTCCACGTTGCCACGGATGAACGGGTAGTCCTTCGCCGTATGCGTGCGCCCAGGCTTACGGATCTTCCGCCCTGTTTTCTCGCTGAAGAGCTTGCAGGCAATATCCTCGCAGCGCGTCCCGAACATCTTGCCCTGCTCGTTCCACTTTTCTTCTTCGCCTGGAAGCTCCCCGCGTTTCTCTAGGTAGCAATGTAGGGCTGAACGGTAGCGAGAGAGGCCAAGAATCGCCGCGACATCGCTGCCACCAATACCGAGCTTTCTCGCTGCCAAAAAGTCTTCTCGCGTTTGGGTCATGACACCCTCACGTTCTGCCGCACTGATCTCGTGCGCTGTTCCAACTTCTTTTTTAGCCAGATGGCCAGATCGCTGGCGAGGTAGTAACAGGCCGTGTAGAATTTCAGTCTCATGCTCGTTTCTCCTTTTTCTTGGCTACGACACCGCGTAACCGTTTGAATAACTCACCTTTTGACTCCTTACATCCATCTAGTTGTTCACAGAGTATCTGATAGTCTGATGTAACCCCGCGCTGTTGCTGATAGGCTAATGCACCAGCGCATATAAGCCGTGATCCATCGCCTGTTTCTTTTGTGGTCTTATGGCAGATAAAATACTGGCCTATGCGTAGGCCGCTCTTAATCATTTTTAGCCTATCGGGTAGTGAATCCGCGAGTTGTTTCCCTGGGCCAGACTTCGCAAACAGGCAATCTACACAGAGGTCCGGCATACGCCAGATAAACTTTTTCGAGACGGGCTTTCTTTTTCGTGTGCTACGGGGTACAATAGCCATCAACTGTTTCTCCTGTTAAGGGGTACGCATCCGGCTCCGGCTGGTCCGTACCCCTTACTTATTGATCCACCATTCGGTCAAGCGTCGGCCAAACCAACGTCCTAACCGCGCTAGACGAACCATACGCTGATGCCCGTCCTGGGCTTCCTCGATAGTGCAGTACCGTTCCTGTTCGTCGTTGAATGGTCCACCAAATATCATGCTCTCAAAGAGAACTGGCCGATACGGCTTGACTGGTTGAAACCAAAACCCATGATCCAATCCAAGAAATACAGTTGAGACCTTTACAGGCCGCGCAATAACCCACGGCCCAAGTTTCCATCCGTTCAATTCTGTAAGCCCCACATGGAAGTGCATTGTACTTTGGCACTCCGATGAAATATTCAAGTATTCACCAAGACTTGTAAACGCAACCGGCTCCCCGCGTTCCATATCAAGCCAGTACCACCGGCTGAAAATATCATTAGGCATGGTTGGCATACTACCTCCATTCTGCGTAAAAGTAAAGTAAATTAATCTATGGCACGGCGTATTTCTGCCAGCAACACTTGAGCCATCGAGCCGGAACTCAATGCCGTGAATGCTGCCGTGGTCAGCACTTCCGCGTTCACGCTGTAGCACACGCGCACCTTATCCCTTGGATGCTTTTCGATGTCGCACATGTCCGGATCGGACACCACAAAATACTTTCTGCACGACAAGGGCCGGTCGTCGTACACCTGGCAGGTATTATCCGAGCCAAGAAACGGACAATTTCTATCGTCGCCATGCAAGGTCAGCCATCCGTTGTCGTCCTGGACAGCCTGGCGTTCGAGCCGACCGGCATCGAGGGGGATGCCGCGTTCCTTCGCGAGTTCAAACAACCGTGCGCCTTCCGGTTGCGTGACCATGACAATCTGTTTGCAGCAATGGGCACAACCTTTCTGACAGGTGATATGCTCAGGCTTTCCATTGATTAGAATTTCATCACGAATCAATTCATCGGCCAGCATATGGAGTTCTTTGCGCTGATATTCTGCTCGTGCTTTCTTAAACGGTTCTAATTGTGCAGTGTATCCATCAAGTGCATTTTCTATTGCATCCAGGCTTTCCTGGTCTGTTAATTGAGCGACAAGGGCCTTAAGAGTTGTTGTAATATAGTAGACCTTGCCATCCATAGCTATGTCTCCTGTTTATTCCGCGAAGTCCATCCGCCGTGCCGGACGGTCGATGATGGCCGCGTTGACTTCTTCCACTAAGCCCTGCACATCCTTTGACAATTCCTCCCGCACCGCTGCGTCGTCCTTCAGGTTCTCTAGGTCAATCCCGTTCACCAGCTTGCGGGCCTTGTCCACCATTGCCGATAATTGCTCGTCGCTGGACAGGTTACGGGCATCGAATAGGCTGCACCAGTCGTTCATCTTCTTCAGCGTTGAGGCCCGTAGGCTTTTCTGCTTACCATCTTCCCCAGGTGTCAACCGTTCGGCCAGGTTGCTCGTCAGCTTTTGGAATTCTTCCATGAGGACACCGGAAATCTTTTCTGTTGCGCCTTCCCAGACGTTCTGAATCTTCTCCAATTCCCGCTGATACAATTCCTTGCTGATAGCCTTCAGCTTGCCGGGGGTCTGCATTTCCATCACCGAGAAATCGAAGAAGAACCGAGCGCGCACTTGGTCCGGCGCAGGGTAGTCGGTGGGGTTCCAGAGCGAGCCGAGCTGCGCCTTGCTCGCTGCAAACTGGGCCAGACCTGGGTTGGCTTCCAGCATCGCTGCCGCCGTCGCGTCATCGGCCTGTGCGAACTGGTGCGCGGCCTGATAGAACTCCATGAAGTCGGCCACCAGGGCTGTCAGTTCAACCTTATCGGCCTCCAATTGCTTCAGCGTGGAATCGATCAGGCGCACAGGCAAAAGGTACATGCCGGTTTTGAATGGCCCAGGCAGACAGATACGCAAGAGGAAATTACTGATCTTAGCATTCAGCTTTCCAATGGCGTCCAGTTTGTCGGAGTCCATAATATCCTTGGAGACATGCAGCACATCGGGGTCCGCGTCCGACTGAACGCTGGATGAGCTAATGCGCTTGGTTGTGCGAAGTCTCCCGCGTGAGACGGAGAGTAGCACCGCGTTCTGCTGTAGGTTCTTCACTCTGGTTTCGGCATCAAGGATGGGCATGATTGAATCTCCTGTAAATGAAAGTTGTGACCTAATGTCCTTCGTGTTCGTGCGTGTGGCTATGCCCGTGACCGTGGCTGTGCTTCTTCTTGATCGACGAAGTCCCGCCGGACAGCCGTGCCATTTCGGTCAGGAAGCCCTCGGCATTAAGATGGTTGGCGGCTCCTATTTTGTCAGTGAATGTTTTGATTATTCCGTCCGGCATGATCTCGATCTTAATTTCGTCTTGCTTCATTAGGATTCTCCTTATTCTGGTCCTGAATGTATCTGATGGCGATGTCCACACAGAGATAATAGAGCATAAGCAGCGCTGCTAACAGATTGCAGAGTGCTCCCCGCCATGATGGCGCAGCACAGAAGGCAGCGAAGATATTAAAAGCGAGCGAGAACCCTGAGAGCTGAAACATCCACCACGACAACATGGCTACCCCTTCCTGATGGCCGTGTAGGAAAACTTGTTGAGCGGGTTCTTCTTCAGCTCCCAGCCGAACCGCGCCGCCGTGGCTTTGACCACTTCGCCTGAATAGGCTTGCTTGATCGTATTAACCATATCCCCCTGCTGGGTTGTGCTCATGCTCCCTGATAGGATCAACTTGCCGTTCTCGTAGCGATGCTTGATGGTGCCAGGAGGACACATAAACGCGATTGCATTGCCATCCTTTCCGGTCTGGTATCCCAGTAAGCGTAAGGCCTCAATCAATAGAGGCCCATCCATCTTTTCGACATCAACCGTTGTGGTCCGCACCTGGTCACACGGCATGTTATTTCACCTCCTCAATTGATGTGTCCGTCCCAAAGCAAACCTTGATAATCTTTTCCCATTTCCCGTCTTCCATTCTCATTCTATGGCGTACCCCTGCTCGAATATGTGGACATTGGCAGATGGGACAGCCTTTCTTCCCTACCGGTTTCACATGCCAATTGAAGATTTGCGCACATTTCAGGTTACTCATGCTCTCCTCCTGGTTGGTTGTATTCGCTGCATCCATAAAAAGAATATAACCCACCAAAGCCAGAAAGTAAAGTAAATTATCTTACTTTGTGAAAATAATTTATCCCCTCTTTTATTGGGCTTTTCGCTGCTTCCTGCCTATTCTTTGGGCTCTGGCCTTGGAATTTCATTCACAAACTTGAACGGATGGGCCTTAATATAGACTTTCTCCTCGATCTTCACCAGGTCGTAGCCGCGTGTTTTGAATAGGTACATATGTGTAGGTCGCTCTGCTGAGATGTTTCGGTATGCCGTTGGGTCCTGGTTTGTTTTGATACTGTAGCTTTTGCATCCCACGATGAACGGGCAAGCTTTCGCTGCGAATTCCGCGCACTTAACGTGCATGGCTGGATCAAAAAACAAACGGGACTCCTTGCATTTCTCTCCACCGATAAACGCCTGCCAGTAGATCAGTGGTTGTCCGCAGAGCCCGCACAGGCCCTTCGTAACACACTCAGCCCACCGATGCTGGTCCGTGCCACGAAAGTCCGGCGTCCCATCTTCTTTGATCAGCGTCGTGAATGGGATTGGGAAGCCTTTCCACCTCGGTCGGGCTTTGAGATATTCTGGAATGTCTGCAACAACACAATTAAGATCCCAAGTGCCTGACATAATGTAATGCTCCCTTTGCGTTGAAATTGTTAGGCTGAAATCTTTCGCGTTTCTGTTGTGGTGTTCCATGTCTGCTGACCTGATTTTCGGTAGACACCTGGGGCACTCACAGACAGGAATGATCCGGTTGCGAGATCTTGTAACCGATCAATACTCTTCGGATCACTCATGGCAACAGGCGTGATATAGGTAGCCGCTTCCCGCAGGGTTGTATTAAGCCGGTATGCAATTGAGCAGACATTGCGGATATCTGCCCCTGTCCACCGCACGTCATCGGGCAGTTCATCCGAGGGGTTGATCTTATAGCGAGTCCTGAGTAGTTGCCAGATCGTGCCGCGCTCCTCGTCGCTCGGCAAATCAAAGAACCAAATCCCATCAGAAAAACGGCGTCGCAGTTCCGGCTTGAGGGATTCGAGCTGGTTACAAGTCGCGATCCAGTAAGCCCCTTTCCCTGCCACCGCTTGCACAATCTTGATCGCCGCGCGAATTTGTTGCTCTGATTGCCCAACGAGGGAGCCCTTCATCGCGCCGAGGTCCAGCTTAATGACAGGGGCTTTATGTGTGGTGCCAAGGCTTTTCGCATAGAGACTTTTTGCCGTACCTGGAGGACCGATACAAATCTGCCCTGCCCACTCATTATCATTCATCGCATTGAGCAGGACACCAAGCTGATCCTGGCTCGTCCCGCTACTATCCCCAACTGATCCCGTTCCGGCCATAGCCTTTTCGATTTCATCAACCCAGACAATGGCTGTCGGTGGATTATTCCCACCAAAGAGCCGAGAGCCGAACTCTTTGATACGCGAAATCCCACCGATATCATCGAAGGATTCCCCGCCTGTATAGACCTGCAGCCCCTTTGTCTGTTCGATCATCTTCCGCTTCCGCTCCCAGAGTTCTGTGACATCGATACCGGCCTTTGGGGTCACGCTCATGGAAATAGCCTGCTCTGCAGAGAAGGCCGAGAGCCCACGCGAGGCTCGCACCACATCTGCCCGTTGCTTCTTGGTCATGTCCTTCAGGTCTACCAAGGCCGCTCGTGCGCTTTGATACACCGTGTCGGCAATGGCTCCCAGGCTTTCATCGTCCGGCAGCGGTTCGTCCATGACAATCACATCGCGGGTCAGCTCAGCAGGTAGCTGGATCGATGGCCCGAGTAGCACCAGCGTATTCATGCGGCCCTTAAAGACATCACGCAAGTTCCAGATCGCCTGCATGACCGACTCTGAATCGATAAACCGCTGGGCATTATGGATGAACACAATCGCTTCACCTTGCAGCTTCGTGAGCATTGACAGCATCTCGGTTGGATTCGTGGAGCGCATGGCCAACTCTTCTTTGGAGACCCCTAGCCGCTGGATTTCCTTTGATCCATTCTCGTTCATCGGCTGAAGTCCCTGCACAATATCCCACTGCATGAACGGGGGATTTTTGCCATTCATGCCTTGGATAATAGCCGACATTGTCGCCGCTGGGTCGGGGGTTTCAATGGCAACGAGAGGAGTGCCACTTCGCCGTGCGGCGCGAAATTGCTCGATAAGTGTTCGCATAAAATAGTACTCCTGTGTCTGTTATTGTTTGGCCTTGCGGCGCTTATTCCGTTGGTGGAATATCTCCCGCGCCTCGGCAATTACCTGCTCCACTTGCGCAAAGGTCAGCAAGCGGGCGGCATGATGATCAATCGTGATATCTAGCAGATCATACTCAATCATCGGCATCCCGCGCCTACCGTCTGCATCCTCCCCGCAATCCTGAGTGATGGTCTGGACATACTCCACTGATACCGGCACCGATTGCCCAACCGGATAGCCATCGGCATCCGTAAGATCAATGAGTATTATTGATTGTGTCGCGTGCATTATTAGCATTGATATCCTCCTATGCCGACGACATTTACTTGAGGCCCCTCCCCTGTCTGGCTCGCACGGGGAGGGGTTTCAATTTACGAAAATGCGCTGATTGCTTTTTCAGGCAATGTCGCCAACTGCTCGATCATCCGATTCCGTAAAAACTCCGTGTCGCTCCCATCGTGTTTCACGGTGAGGGTGACGGTCCATCCGGTCACGGTGGCATTCGCGTGTTTCGCCTGCACGAAATCGGCGAACTCGCGTTGCATCGCCTGCTCCCCAAACTCCGACAGCGTGGCAGATGGGATGATTTCCGAAATCTCATACGTCCTGGATTGCGTCATGATATCCACGATTTTCTCCTCGCCCGAGTGGTTAGGAGCCAGGCCCGTCGGGCTCGCGCTGCCTGTGCTCTGAGTCTCAATCATCATAATAAGAGTATAGCCTAGCGAAACAGGAAAGTAAAGTAAATTATCTTATGATCTGCAAAATAGGTATAACCTGAATAGGCTAATGATTACAGGCGGTTACGGGCTTGCGCGGGATGCGGTTGCTGAAATGCTGGGGTTTCTGGTTATTTCGCGATGCGGTAGCAGGCGTCCAGATCGCTGATCATGCGGTCAAGGCACTGATTAGACACAGCGGTAGAATCCCCTAATAAATTTCCACGCTGATCATAGCTCGGCTGGAGGTCTGTCCGGTTGCACGGAGGAAGGGGTTTGCTGAAGAGCCCGCACCCTGTCACGGCCAGCATGCAACTCATCAAGAGAGTGGTCAACCACGGCATCATGCACCTCATTCCTTTTGGTGAGACGTGCTTCGACGAACTTGAGTATTTGTGGCAGGGCCGCAATGAGCCCCGCCACGATTGTAAGAATTGCTGTCAGCACTACAGCCACGGCTTTTGTTGATGGTAACGAATCTGTGCCATTTTATTGGCTAATCTATGTGCGTCAGTTACAGGAGGTTTCGGTTTACCTTTTAACGATTCGCTAATTTTCTTCCGCACCCAATCAGGTCTGGCCTTTCCAAGCTGAGGCTTGGGTCTTCCATGTGGATATATGCGTTTAATGCCGATTAGCGCTAGCCTGTTCTTTTCAGACATAGGCTTGCCCTTGCGAGCTATACTCATCCTTCGTAGATGCTCTTCTGATGCGGGAGAACGCTTCCCGCCAGTTGCTATATTGTAGCCATTAGGAACGAGAGTGTTAAGATATTTTATCCAAAACACTTCGGCTTCATTGCATTCTTCTAGCGTCGCGCATTTCTGTAAGATATCGACTGAAAATGCTGATTTTCCATATTTCAAAATGGCATTGTAAAACGGATGATTCTTTCGGGTCTTATGACGGATTTCAGATTCCTTGCAATGCGTTTTCCACCGACATTCAGCAGTGTAACGAGTTTGTCCGACATACCGCGTTCCTGTCGTAGCATTTGTAATGCAGTAAATAAGCATCCTTTATTTTACTGTTTGCGCTGGACCAGGTACAGGACTATTTGAGATATTCGCATCCTTTGCCCCGATTCCCAGGGCAGCAAGTAATGCCGCGACCATCACAGTACACCACTCTGCGCCCGTGGTAGGCAAATTCGGGCCGAGTGCAGCCAAATAACTCGTGACGCCTGCCAGCACGCCAATCGCTGAGGTCTTCCACGATCCACTCAACATACTAGTCACCTCCTTGTTAAGAGTTCTTACGGTTGTTCATTGCCGAGACACCGACGCTCGATATCATTCGTTTTCGTAACAGAAATACAGATCCCCCTTGCAAGTTGCACGAAGGCGAGTTGATTGGCGCGTGATTGGCTCACCAGTTCGCCGATGATGCGCTGGTTTTCCTTCAGGACAATCGTCTGGCGTTGAGTTTCAATAATCAGTTCACGATGTTCTTGCCGATCCACATTCCCAACCCAGCCCGCTTGCTGTGCCAAATAAAACGAGACGACAATGATGGCCAGTCCTATCGCTCCTGCCTCTTTGATGATCGCGATAATCTCCTGTGCCCAGACTGGGAACGTATTTAATCTTAGTGCGTGAGCTTCGTTTTCTTCTTGCGAGCTTTCTCTGCTTCGTGCTTCAGCCAATGTCGTCGAGCCTCCTCATGTGTCATCTGCCGTTTACATTCGGCACATTGATATTTGCGCTGGCTCATACCCCAACAGGTGTCTCGCCACTTTTACGCTCGGCTAATTCAATCACCAGTTGGAGCGCCTCCCAATCCCATGCGAGATAGATCCAGCCATTTGCCACAGAGCCAGCTAAATGATCGAGCCCGCGCACATGCAGATCATGCCGTTCCGCCTCTTTAATCGCGAGCCAGCGAGCAGGAAGAAATTCGTATTCTCGTCGGTCGATATGTACCGAATTGCCAGAGTAGAATCCGTATGAACACAACGGTAGCCGTAAGACTTCCATGACGACATCGCGATATTTCCGGCCAGGGCAGTACCAGTCTACAGCAGTCGGCTTCCCTGGATGGGCTAGTCGGATAATCTGGATAGGGCTATCAAGCTTCTGCCGTAATTGTTGCAGCCAGAAGATGGTTTGATAATCTCCGTCCTTCTCCCAATTTAAGAGTTGGCCAGAAAGATTGCGCTCCCCCTCATGAAAGTAGACTAGGCTCTTGAGTTCCGTTGGTGTCATGGCTCTCCCCATGCTCCCTGGGCTTTTAAGATGGCCGCAATAGCTACAAGCCGACTCTGTGCCGCTTGTGTTGCTGTTGTATAATCTGTATCAGCCTGTGTCAGTGCGTCTGCTGCGGTTTGCTGGATTGCGGCCTTACGGGCATCCCGCACATCACTCATCTTGTCGAGCTTGACCGTTATCTGACGCTCTTCCATGATAAGGTCCACCAACTGTGCCTTCGTTAATGCTGCCATAGATATCCACCCCCTGGGAATTATAGGTCCTGCTCGAAAATGCTAAGGATGGTCGCGTGATCGGTCAGCACCTCCGCGTCGATGAATTCATCGGCTAACATGTTATGCGTAAGACAAATTATTTTCACACATACTCCACAATTACGGTTCCACCTGTGCCCGCTGTTCCGTTTGACCCTGTTGCCCCAGGAGTCCCCGCTGCCCCTCCTGCGCCACCGGCTCCGCCTTGATGGCCGCCACCGGAGATATTTACAGTTCCACTAGCACCATTCCCTGGCCCTCCACCTACTGATCCTGGGAGTCCTGAAATAACGGAGGAAGCGGTATCATTTGTATTATTTCCACCCGACCCACCAGTGCCTCCCCCGCCACCTCCCGCAGAGCATAAGGCCCCGAAGCTCGTTGAGCCACCAGCCCCACCCGCGCCACCACCACTGGCATGCGTCGCTGCTCCACTAGATGCAGCCCCACCGCTCCCTGCACTGCCAGCAGCTCCGAGGGTGATTGTATATGATGCTCCTGGTGTTACAACAAAGAATCCTTCTGTATAGCCTCCAGACCGCCCAATTTCCCCAGGCGAGCCAGCTATAGCAACAGGCCCAGATCCACCTGAATAACCACCACCCCCGCCTCCGCCACCGCCACCGCTCGCACCGTATACCTTGACCTTTATTCTCGTGATCCCAGCCGGTACATTGTACGTGCCAGCAGGGACAGAGACAGAACTAGATGGCCCGATTATTCGCATGTCAACGGTACTTGTAATGGCGGACCCGCTTGACACTAACTGGGCGATTGGAGTCGAATCACTCGGTACGACATTCGTCGTATTCACCTCGAACTGTACAGACGAGATGTTGTTGTTGGCGTCCTTCATAAGCTTGAGAAAGAGAAATGAGGTGACGCTTGCTCCTACTGTGATGGACTGCGCATCGACCGCCACATACCGGCCATTGATGAAGGCAACACCGAGTGGAACTGTGATCGATAAACTCGCGCTTGATGCAGGAATCACGAGTCCGGAGAGCACAAAATTATTCTGGTGCAATGCCGCAGCAAGGTATGCACCGACGTTCAACTCATACATCGTCTTGCCCCACCCAGCGGCAAGAGATCCGCGCACATCGTTCGCGCTAGGAAATACATGAGCGGTTGCAGACGTATCGGCCATGTTAGGCTCTCCCTATCGTATGGGTCCAAGAGTATGTGACAGTGTTCGAGATTGTTTTCGCAATGGCATCATGTACCACGCGAGAGAAGAGTGTCCCACCAGAACTCGCATTAAAGAGCCCTGCTTCATAGAGCGTATTGCCGTTGGCTGCTGACGGAGCAATAAAGCAGCGTTGGGTAATTTCAAAATCGACCTTCACGCGCGATGAAATCGTATTGCGATAAACCTCATTGCCGAGCGCGGTATGTGCGGCGACTGTTGCAGAGAGGTCCGTCCCTGTTGCGAAATACGTACAGCCTTGTTGCGTTTCGTCAATGAGATCGCGAACGAATTGTAACCCGCTATTCGTCACCATATTATGGATATGCTGCTCAGACAATAATTGCCGCGTCTGCGCGTCATGCACTTGCACTAGGACATTTTCACCGATAGAGAGAAGCCCCTTCGCAGAAAGATTTGCCAGGTATTCAAAGTCTCGCTGGCAATGTGGGCATAATATGTTCATGGTGCTGTTACCACTACAGATGATGATTCAGACAGTCCGATCTTCATGGATTCCCCTATGGTCCCTCGTACATAAATCGCAGTTGTCTCCGCGAGCCCTAATGGGAGCGTATTACTCGCGTTCACATGATTGATCGTTTGTTCAAGCGGGCCAATCACGGAAAATCCTACAAGGTTTTTTTCTGCGGCAGAGGCTTCCAGAATTTCATTCGCGAGAACCTCCCCCAGCACGGACGAATTATTCCCAGGAGTCGCAAAGAGTTCTTCAATTGAGATATCTTCATAGAATAATCTCAGTAAGTTTACGACTTCGTTCGGCCTCCGCACACTCCGCTGATCCTGCTGCGCGAGACGCTTGAAGAACGAGACCCAATTCTCTACAAGCGAACCTGAGACTGCACGGACATGATAAAGATAGCGGTCGGTCCCATCGTGCTCGTATGAAACCTCGGCAATAATAAACTGCTCATCGATGCTATGTTCTGCGCGTGAGACTGTGAGTAATTGCCCCGCTTTCCATCCAGTAGAGAGAGTTGAAAAGGAGAGACGTGTTTGGATTGATCCGAACAGGGCAAGCAGGCCCTCTGCGCGAGAATGGCTCAAATCTGATGAGGTAATATCAGCGCGGTTCTCCACCATTTCATAAAGCCCGCTCCCACCTTCTACATCGATGCGCCCCTGCACTTCACTCTGGATTCGCGCAGCATCAATCAGCGGATAAAAGCCATAGTAGAGGATCTTAATGACATGTGTAGCGGCAAGAACGGTTCCGCCGGTATCCTGCGAGATCTGGTTCGAGTCCTCCTGCCAATACCAATCATATCCGGTATCCACCTGGCGAATGCCAACTGTTTTAACCACGAACCCGCTGCCAGTATCGACGGAGATTGTAGGGGCAGAGGCTACGGGGAGTGAGGTAACGAACGTTGTCGTCTCGCCATCTCCCTTCGAGGTTTCTTCAATCTGTAAATCAGTTTTCGTGATCCCGCCGCGAATGTACTGATGATTCCGGTATTGGGCTCGCGTGTGTTCAATCTCTAGTGATTCAACCAGGTCAACATTCGTCGATTGATTTAAAATGTATGGGGCATTCAGGACTGTGCGATCTACAAAGTGTAGAATTTTGTCATAGTCGATATACCAAAAGTAGCCGGTCATCTCGCTAAGTTCGTCGAAGACGCGGGCCACGCTGATATAGTTCGCCGCATAGTAGACGATGGTTGGCCCATCAGCCATCGCAGTATCTAGCGTCACTCCATCCGCATAGAGATGGGTCAGCATCACATCGCGGACGAGATCAATGAGTTCATAATTCTCATAGACGTTCGCCACGATATGCCGGTCGCAATACTGGTTATAATCGACACAGGAAACGGCATAACTCCGATAGGCATTTTTGAATTTGCTGGTCATATTCTTTTCGGTATATTTATCGATGGTCCCAGCAAACCGCACGATACTATCGATTGTCACAATGACCACCTGCCCGATGAGTGGCCTAGCCGTTCCGGTTTGATCGTAGAGGGTAAACTCGCAGATATTGCGGGCGTTGAGTTGATCCTCAACACGCAGCGACTCCTGAGCCAAGAGGCTCCAACGATCCACCCCTGCAATCAAGAGTGTGCTCATGCAATCGCACCCGCCCTGAGCCTGATTTCATCAGGTGCTCCACGAAGGAGCCAACGTCTAAACGACGAGCCGTCGATATCGACTGAAATAATCTGCGTGCGGCTTGACTGTTGTGAGCCGCCCATCCCGAGCATGTCGGCCATAAACCCAGCCCCTTGCTGGTTCAGCGGGATGATCGCTTCACTGGCCCCAGCCTCACCGATCATACCGAGTGTCGGGCCTGTGACGATGCCGCCACTTGCAAATGCCGCTGCTGCACCAAGCGCAACAATCGCAGTCCCAGCGGATACCTGTATGGCAGCAGTCCCTGCCAAGGCTGAGGCCGCTGCACCGAATGTTAGCGCTGTTGCTCCGGCAATGAGTGCGCCAGCCAATCCTTGACCGCCAGGAATAAGCGCGGCTGCTGTCGCGGCTGCGTACAGAATCCCTGCGATGGTTTCTGCGACTGAAACGGCAATAGCAATCGCCGCCTCCCCAATGGCCATCATCGCTCCGAGTTGCGTCACAAGCATTGCTGCCATCGCGGTCCCGCTGGCTTTTGCGATCACCAGCCGCGCTGCCTCACCAGTTCCGAATATCGCAGTCTTGGCTGATTCAAGGGCTGCTGCCGCAGTTTCCATTGTCGTGGAATGCAAGAGCCATTGTGCTAGCATCTGCACCAGGGAATTAAGAAACCCCTGAACAAGCGTGACTTGCAATTGAGTCCAGAATTGCTCAAAGCCTTTGCCGGTGACAATCCATTGCGCCGTCGCATTCGTGAACTGCGTGCTAATCTGGGACAGTGAAAAGGCATTTCCCGCAACGAGATCCTGCATCTGCTTCTGAAAGAAGTTCGGATACTGCTTCGCCAGCCCAATACGCTCAGCCATCGCATTGCGCTCGATTGCCAGCTTTTGCTGTTCTGTAAGGCCCACAACGGCGAGTTCGCGCTCAAGGCTTGCCTGGATAGCAGTGAGCTTCGCACTACGTAGCTCATCACTAAAGGCATATTTGCCTTCAAGGATACGTACTTCGGCATTTGCTGCTGACGCCGCTGCTGCAAGGTTCGTTTCATACATCCGCTGTTCTGCTTGTGTAATAGCCGATGATGCTTCGATACCTTTCGCGATACGGTTCTGATGTAGGATCGCAATCTGATTATTGGCCGCCGCAACATCAGATAGATTCTGCTGAATCAACTCCCGCTGTTTATTGCTGTCCCCTTGTGCCAAGACCAGTGCAGAATTAAAGCGCTGTGCTGTAGCATCTAAAAGTTTCTGTTGGGCATCAATTTGCAGATCAATCTCTTCAAGAGCCAACTGCCCTGCACGAGTAGAGAATTCAGGCCCGCTAATACGTCCACCAGCCAGAGCCGCCTGATTCCCCGCTGAGGCAATCCCCCGTAAGGCTGCCTCCATTGCGACATATTGATCGATGCTCCGCTTCGCACTCTCGAAATCCGACTTGCTCCATAGTTCTGCCGAGGTGTGAAGGTCTTTATAGGCTTGGATCAGTGTATCGACAATGAACCGGCCCAGGGCCTCCTGAGAGCGACCATAGGCCGTGATGGATTCCTGAACGATCTTCCATCCCATGTCTACCTGGGTCAACCCAAAGAAGAATCGCTCGGTCATCTTCGCTGCAGCCCGCGCAGCAGCTTGGGCCTTTTCATCAATAACTCCGACACCATCGGTAGCAGCTGTCTTGGCAGTTACCCCTAGCTCTCGTATCTTCGCAATGCTCTCTGTTGTTAACTTGTTCCACTTATCCCACGCTGCCGATGCTTGGCCTGGAGCCAACTCCATGAACCCAGTTGTCTCCTTGAGGTAGCCCCATAACCCTTGAAAACGAGCAGATAGTGTGCGCGATGCAATAGTTGCCTGATCGACCATTCCAACTAGCCAATCAGTGGCTGCGTTCCGTGCGGTATTTGTGCTCTCGATGAACGGGGCAAATAGCACAGCGAGGTGCTTGCCCAGGTTCTCAGACTTTGTTGACATATCGTCAAACGTGTCGTTGACGCGCAACAATGCTGCATTGGCTTCATCATTTAAGATATTGCCCATCTTATGGGCTTCTTCAGCGGATCGCCTAAACCCAGCTGCCCCCTCATTGAGTACAGCATTAAGTGCCCCACCCTGCCGGCCTAATAGCTCTGATTGTATTCGCGTTTTCTCAAACCCAGCAGGCAATTTGCTAAGGCGTTCAGCAATAAGTGTAAGTACTTGAGACGAGGATTCTGTCCCTGTAAACGAAAGACCCAACTTATCTAGTGCTTGTGCAGCTTGGCTTGTTCCATCACGAGATTCTTCTAATTTAGTCGAGAGAATGCGGAAAACATTCCCTAATTGTTCTGCTGATACGCCATTGCGGGCGAATACTGGCTGCAATTCCTGGAACGCCTGGAGGGATACTCCTGTGCGCTGTGCCATGAAATCCATCGATTCAACAATTCGAGAAGATGAATCCACTATGTCGGATGCGAATGATACGGCTTTTGCGGAAGCTACAACCAAAGCTCCCACAAGTGTTGCGGATATCATATTGGATAGCACGCGCGAAGAATTTTCTAGGTCCTTGAGTTGGTTCCTGGACCTCCCTGCCGATTCTCCTAATGATTTCAGCGATGCAGCTCCGCGCCTCGCAGCATCCTCTAAGGGCTTGGCATCACCGGTCAGTTCAACGTTCACTTTTCCGACTGTTGCGTCGTCAGCCATTAGTGTCGCTTCCCTTTTGATTGTCGCCGTGCATCATCTATGGCTTTCTTTTCTGCTGCATGCTTCCGCTCGAAATATACAGCGAACCGCTGGTAGTCTATTGCCGACATCGTATCCACTTCACTCGGCAGCCGTCCGAGTTCATGGCAGAGAAAAAACTTAAACTGAAGATCCGGCTGAAGCGCGAAACTGATCGGCTAGCTCTTTGCGGCTCCTTTCTGTCCATCCGTTAAACTCCATGATCTTTTCGGCCAATTCATCCGCGACAGCTGCCGGATAGGCCAGTACATCCTCCTCAGTTTCCCCAGGGACCAAGGAGAGCGCAATAATGGCAACCGCATAGGTCAGCCCTGATTCATCAGATTGTTTTGCGTCTGACATACCGAGCTTAAACCTGGCCACTAACTGATTCCGCTCGGCGACGGAGAGGCGACGAATAACTGCCTCCTCTCCGTCTGCGCTCTGCAATTTAATCGTCTGCTGCGAGACATCCGCCCGTGCTTGTAACCGCTCTTTCAAACTTGCCATAGAAATAACCGCCCTTCTATCTATCTATCCAGAAAAAGATGAGGCTCTCCGATTCGCCAAAACTAGAAACTATGAACTCGTTACCACTCGGCTCAGATCATCGGCGCTCAGGAATGTCAAGCTATTCTTAAGCGGGGCACCGACTTCGCCATCGATGATCGTCCGCTCTGACATCACGCACAGCATGGAATACTCTGGATTCGTCGAACTCCTCCCCGCATTCGTTTTGCGAACACGCACAAGGAACTTCTGACCCGTCGCGCTCAGGTCGCGCAAGGTATCGACAAGGTTATCGATATTCTCACCACCATCCGTCGTGGTATAGGACTGCATCACCTCGCACTCGATAGATGATTCGCCAAGCCCGATAGCCCGCTTCCGCACGGTGCTTCCCATCGTGGTTACGTCGTGCTCCTCGAACGATTCGTTCCATTTCACTGACATCATGCGGTTCGACAAGTCACGATCCGCTGACGCGCTGCCGGTACCCACGGCCAATAAAGCGTTGTTAAGAATAATAGCGTTCGGCATAACGAAGCCCTCCCTTGTGAAAGATTCCTGCCCTACGCTGTAGATTCAGCGCGGAGGATATCGTAGTTACAGCTAAATAATGGCCTGTTGGCCTCGTCTCGACCGAGATACATCGGTGACTGAATCGCCCTCACATAATAGTAGCGGTACCCGTTCACCGCCCGTTCGTTCATGCCGTTCAGAATTACATGGGCACTCATGAGTAATGCCTCTGCAGTCCCGGCATCCGTGGCACGAGCACGAAGCTGAATACTTGGCCGCTCCAATGGCGCATTGGCCGGAGACGCGGACATCGTGCGATCATAGCCGGAGCCACCTGTCGGCGTAATGACTAGCCCTGAGTTCGGGCGTTCTGGCAATTCATGCGTAAATACGGCATCCGTATCCAGCCCTCCGCTAGTGAGCACATCGGCAATATCGTCAGCGAGCATCTATCGCTTCATCCTTCTTTGAATGCTGGCCATAATAGCAGCAGATTCAGCCAGGAGCCATTTCGATGAATTCTGCGCGGCGATTCGTGCAGGGATTTCTAAATACTTCCAGCCTCCAACAGTCGAGTAGGGTACTGGCGCACCGAGCCTGGGATAGTATTTCTTGCCAGACGGTGATACCCCGCCAGTCTTACCAGACCGTGGATTCTCATGAACCTTCAACGCATACTTCTCCGCTGGCCCACCAGCACTCACGGTTACGGAGAACCGCAGCCCGCTGACAATTGGCACGGAGGCCTGAATTGTGGAACGTAGATTCCCCGTCACCACAGGGGCATAGTCAGTCTTTGCCGGTGTTACAATATGGGTATCGGCAAAGTTCTTCAGCATAATAGCTGCACCTTGCGCGGCAGCTGGACCGAGTACCGCAAGATTCTTCAGTGCGGCCTGAAGTCCTGTCACTTTTATGCTATACCCGCTAGCCATAGAGCCTACCCGCAATAAATGATCGTACAGACATGCTCAAGTTCATCGTAGACCGGCTGTACTTCGCGAATCACCGGCGTTGGGGCTGCGAAGTTTCCGTCAGCATCACGCTCGCCGTACTCTACCGGAAGCGTGATACGATCTCGCGGGTCCACGAGCACAGCCGCGCCCAGAAAGATTTTGTGCTTCGGGACGATGGCACGATCCCCTTGCCCTTGGATTTGCCGATTCCCATGCTCAATCTTGGCTTGGTAAGTTGTCGCTGTCCCATAGGTTGGTTCCCCCGCTCGGTTTTGGCCCGTCCATGGCTCAATCTGCACTTCCTTCGTGAATATATCTAGAATACTATCCAGCATGCCCTAGCGCCTCACAATTAGGAGGATTGATTCATCGCTTGGGAAATAGGCACTCTGTGTCGAACTATCGACGATCTTGAAACGCAGATCGTAAGGGCTAGCATCTTTTGCGAAATCGCCAGTATCTGGGATCAGGCGCACAGTCCCAGCCGTGGCACTCAACACAGTCACATCGCCCGTCAAATCTACCGCTACCCCGATACGGTTATAGGCTACACCAGTCAGTGTCATATTCGTGAGATTCTGAGGGCTTCCATCGTTAAGCAACTGGAAGTCCAGCGGTGCAGACCAGCCTTCAACAATGCCAACCTTAACTTGCGACATATTACAGGACCTCCACAGTACGACTGCCGCCGCTAAAGAGTACGGTACGTATAGGCGCAAGGCGCTTCGCTGTAGCAATCAAGACTGATCCAAGGCGATTCAGGACAACTTCAATCGCCACGCCACTTTCGGTTAATCCAATCATGACAACATCGGCCCCGCTGACCGGAACCATCACTGCGCTTGCATCAACCACAATAACCGCCGCACTCTCCTCGCGCTGAAGAATGGCCAGGATGGTTAGCATGGCATCTTGCAGCCCCATCGTTAAATCATCAGCCCGATCAATCAGCGAGAGAATTGTCGTGGATTCACTCAGGAGTGCTGCGACGGCATCCGATCCAGACACCAAGATATAGGGGGCTGCCGAGACATCATCCAATCCGATGGATAGCATATCGCCAGCACTTGAAATCATAATAGCAATCGTTGCGCTATCGGATAATCCAACAGTGAGAGATTCTTCCGTCTGTGTGCTGGCCAGCACGTTAATGGATTCTGTCCATGCCAATGTTAGCGATTCATCCGTCGATAGGCTGGCTAATATCGATGCCGTCGAATCAGCCAATCCAAGCGAGAGAGACTCGCTTGTTGTAATAGAAACGAGCCCGCTTAAGAGATCAATAACAGAGCTTGCCTCAACGATGATAACAGCCGGTTCATCTTCACGTTGGATGACTGCCAGGATCGATGTGGATTCCGTAAATCCAGTTGCCAGAATCTCATCTATTGCGAGGCGCACTTGTGCAGAAAGATCTTCTGAAAGGCCCAATAAGATACTATCCTCACGTTGTTGAGTTGCCAGAATGCTACTGGATTCAGAAATGGACAGGCTCGCTGAATCAGCGCCTGTAATCACTGTTGGTCCCCCCGCCACACTCGTCAGGTGCAGGTGTGCAAGCGTCCCTGTATTGGTGCCGTCGCCAAGCTTTATCCAGAAAGTGGTACTCGCGAAATTGTAGGTAATCTTACTGGTGCCTGATGGAGCCGCGCCGTTCGTCGCCCACGCCGACGCGGTTCGCTCGACATGCCCCGCATCGAGCCATCGTGCGGCTGCTGAGGTTCCACCGACTTGAGAGTCTACCAGCGTGGCATTGTCGTAAATCGCGACTTTGTTCGTTGAGGCGAGTGCATACGAATTATCACCGGACGCATACCAAATATCGTAGGTACCTGTTGCTGGGAGATCGATGCGGAACACGGACGGGTTGGAACCGGAGCTAAATCCATGCCCTGCCAACCGCACATCGACACCCGTGCTACGGTTGCGGCAATCGACAGAGGTAGACGCGTCCCACCCCGACGTGACCCCACCCAATGACAAACTGGGGTAGACGGTTAAATATCCGCTACCATCCTGCCCGGCGTAATAATCCGTCGCGCCGTCCGTGACGTAGGCGAGCGTTTGGCGGATATTAATGCCAAAATCGCTCATTCCTGAACTCCACTCATATAGCGCCCGTCAGGGTCGGCCTTCTCACGATCCAGAACGATATTCCCATCGGCATCGCGTAAGACGAACAGGCACCAACTGCGCGTGAACGGTTCGAGGGCAACAATCCGATGCCGTTCGTTCGCGGGGACATGGATCGCCGCGAACACATCCTTACTATGCTCCGTGGTACGCATCGATCCGTCTGGTTGCTGCCATTCCACGCGCACCGATCCTGCCGTCACGAGCGAGACATGATCGAAGTAATGCCGCTCCCAGTCGTGGCAGTCGCCCGCTTCACGGAATTCCAATTCCCGCACATAGGTCGAGGTGCAGAGCCCGATATCTTTGACGTGCGCCTGGCCCATGCTCACCACATACTGATCGGGTTTGGGACGTTGGTCTGGAACGTGGTACAGGCGTTCTGAAGATCCGTCGCGGTGGTTGCCGTACTCAAGGCCGTCTGCAAGGTGCTCACGCCATTCTTCAGCGTCGTATATATACTGTTCGCGCTGCTGATCGTACACCCCATCCCGATGAGCCCATTGGTTAAGGCTGTCACAGCAGCCGGTATCGCTAACAGGGCATTGATCCGGTCTGTCCGTCGCTTCGCACCCACCAACAACTCTTTTGCCTGCCCGATCATCACGTCAACAGCAGCCTGAGATGGACCGGCTTGGATCTGCGTCAAGAGACTCGACGTATGAGCCCAGAGGTCACGCCGGAGATTCGTGATATCGACAAACACCTGATGCGCTAGGTTGAGTTCTTCAATGTTGGCCATCTATCGACATGCCTCCGTTTTTCGGTCAGACCACTGCATCCACTCGTACTGAAAATTCCGCCACTGTCCTGCCGTCATCGCACTGGGGCTTTTAGTCGGCACCGGCTTCTCACTTAGGGTGCGGAGACAATCTGCACTTGGAATAACGCCGGTGCCATCGGAGGGTTTACGTTCACCGTGCCCTCGGAGGTATTGCTGAATAACGATTCATTCTTCGCGGTATCAAATGCTGTCATCTTGAAACAAAAGGTGCCATCTGCCAGCATGGGTACGCTACCCGTTATTACAGTACTCGGAAAGCTCGCGATCTTGGCGAACGCCCCAGGAGCGGCACACGACCCAGTGGCTTGATAGAGGTTATATCCTGCCAGGTCTGCCTCTGTATTGGCCTGCCATTGCGCGACAGCCGTTGCCGTACCCGCCTCAGCATGCCCGGCGAAGCTGCCGGATGCGCAGAGGAGGCTCACAAAAACGAGCGCGAAGAGAAGATACCGTTCGAGTCTTTTTCTTAACATAATCCATCTCCTTAATTAGTGTAATGATACATACTTCACATCGCCCATATATCGTCTGCTCAAGTAATCGCTTGGCAGTTGGGTGCTGACATCCTGGGCATAGGGCATGGAACTCCGAAAGGTGCATGGCGCATGTACATGTCTTGCAATGTGCTCCCACCTAGTACCTATAAGCTCTGCCTCTGCCGTTGACGGTTCCGCAACATCTCTAAATCGAAATACTCACCACAATTAATACAACGCCAGGCCCCTAGGGACCAACGTACCGAGAGGCTTTGCTGTGCCGGTTCCCACGCAAGACATCCGGCACAGCGCCAGCACGTTACGTGGTCAGCGTGTTGGTCACGGTCACTTGCCATTGCTGGGTATTGGCTTTCGTCCCAAGAGACTCCTGCATGCGTTGCAACATAAACACATTGGCTGCTGTGCTAGTTGCCGTGCCGGTAGAGTTTTTAATGCCCCATTCTTCTACTTGGAAATTCGCGACGTTGGTGGCATAGAGCCCACGATAGGACAGGGCATTGACAGAGCGTGACGGATACCCTGACTCCATGGTCGCTGCGACACTCGACCCCTTCAGGTGATTGTCCAACGAGTCGTGCGCTGCCGTGGCTGATCCAATCCAGAGCACGGCACCTGTCCCAGTTAAGAGTGGGGTAACAGTTTCCCCATTCAACATGGCTGCAATGGCATTCCGCCCAGTTCGTAGAAGTGGCATGATCGGCTCTCCTTAATGGCTAGGAATCATTAGAACTTTTCTATTTCGATACAGACACCTTCGATAAACGTCCGCTTCTCGATGACCTTCTTTTCATCACCACTGCAATCGATCTTTTCGACAATTACAGTCTCCCGCACTGTGACATCGGCGACATCTAAGTGCCCAGCAAGGAGGGCAGCAAGAATTTCCTCTGTCGTTCTCCGCGAGGATGGAATACTCTTCGTGATCATATAACGCTCCGATATGGGGCAAGCATGGCCATAACAGAATCAGGCAACTCGCCGGTCTGTGCTTGCCAAGTTAGTGCAATATCCCCAACCTTCTTGCTGACTAAATCCGTTTCACGTTTCCGGCTATGCCACATGGACCTGACGAGCCCAATGCAGGCATCTTCGATATCTTGCGGGAGCGTTTGCCCTGTGCTTGTGGTGCCATCGTCGGTTGATCCGCTATCCTTTCCAGCTGGCAGAATATAGCCAGCACCAAACTCCACAAGATACTTCCCGTATTCCTGGCTTGGCTCTGGAAACGTAATGACGTCAGGTTTTGCTTGCAGGGTCCACGCCCACCCTTCGTCGCGCTCGATAAAGCCAGCCTCTTTGTTCAGATGGTAATCTGTTGAGGTTAATTCGTTTTCTGTGCCGGTATCGGTTCCCTCAAACACACGCAAGACCGCACGCACAGGATAGGCTGGCAACGTCAACCGCTTCCGTCCGTATGCTGGCAGGACAGACTGATAGGTTTGCACCGCAAGTGTTCGCCCTACATGTGTCTCAATGCGACCTGATGCACGCTTAATAAACCGCGTTAGGGTCTCGTCGTAGCGATCATCTGTGATATCCAGCGCGTCCTTTACATCGGCAAGGCTGGCCAGCATGACCCCAGTGGCGCTCGTGAGCACAGTAACGATGGCATTCATTAGGCGACAGACCCTCCGCGTGAGCGCAGCTCAAGAATACCGTACATCCTAGCTACTTCCTGCTGTGCGCCATCATGTAAATAGAGGAGGTTAAGGGCTTGGCTGAGTTCCTTCTCAATCGTTTGAATGCGTACAGCCAAATGCCCCTTACTGGCCTCGTCGCCAGCTTTCGAGCGCAGAAAATCTGCCTCTTCCATTCGGCCTTGAATTTTGAAAACATCCTCACGCATCTTCGCGACTTGTTCTTCAAGAGCACGTGCCCGCTTCCGCAACTTCTCCATGCCATAAAACCCATAGTCCGGTTCATGTTCGAATCCGTAGGTGTGGGATTGCCAGAGGAGGGCGCTATTCTCAGGGAGATGATATTGCACCCCTCGCGCATGGGCGATACCAAGAAAGAACTCGGCACAGGGCTTTTCGAACTGATATTCCCGCCCGACAATAAGATCGATCCCATAGATGCCGATCTCTTCAAAGCCTTCAGCCAGAGCCAGCGCGAGCATGAACGCAATGGAGCTCGTAAAGTACTCGTGGCATTTCAGCTCGGCCTTGACCCAGTCTTTTGGGTAGGCTACGGCATTCGGGATATTCGGCTCATCGGAAAGCATATAGACGGGAATCGGGCAGTCTTTCAGCCATTGCTCTTGATCGGTATCCGCAGCCCAATACTTCCGGTCATTCCAGTTGTGATGAATCTGGAACCAGCGATCAGCCCTAGGGATAAAGCGGGAGAGTTGGTTGACCCCCCAGATCTCGCATTCTGGGTCGTTATACCAAGCAAGATGGCGGCTGTTCTCGGCATAGCCAACAATGCAGACTTTCTTGCGCTTAGCTTGTGTTGGGACCACACGGCGAGAACCGTTCTGAGAGATTTCAACTTTCAGATGGGCAGCGCACGGATGGTCCCAACGGATCGGGCCGACAAGATCGGCGGGAATACCTTTGGCCTGTTCGAAAATAACCGGAGGCAGGGCTTCCGGTGTCTGCGTGGGGGCAATAATTGCTTCGGCTACTGTTACGGGAATGCTTGAAACCTCAGACATCGTGGAGCCCTTTCTGTTGGACGAAAGAAGTGGTGCGCCTGCCGTAGAATCTTACTTCGCAACAGGCGCACCCTTTATCTGCTTGTGAGTAGGAGGGCCAGAGAATGCTTTTGTGGCTTGGCTGCGCTCGTCAATAATCACCCCTGCCTGTTGCTGCACGATTTCAGCAGCTTCAGCATCAGTAACCATCGCCCGCTCCCCTTGGTTATAGAGGGCATTGCGATATAACGAGAACGGCTGATTAAATTCCACAACTGGCATTATCCGCGTACTCCTAACTAATCACGTACAGAGGCTCTCCGAATCACACTGCACCACACAGGAGCTACTAGGTCGTGGTCGATGTCGTCTTCCACGCCTCACCGACGGCCTGGCCGTTCCCGATTCCGCCAGGGGCGATCCCGTAATCACCAAGGCCGGTTTCCTGATCCTGCTTCAGCAAGGTCAGGCCCAGCGCACAGGTGAAGAGATTGCCCGCTGCTGTTGACGTGGCCTTCCCCGCCCGCGTGACAATCGCTGAGGGAGCCAAGAACCGCTTTGCCCCCATCAGGGGATAGGCCTTCGGGGAGGCCTGCATGCGGAGCAATCCGGTCGTCCAGGTCTTCCAATCCGTGGATTCGCCCTGGGTCGTATAGTGCTCAATCGCATCAGCGTCCAGACCCGTATTCAGCGCAGCCAGATCGCCACCGCCAGAGCTGTCGCCGTGGTGGAGCTTGACCTGCAACGAGACGAAGCGAGCACCCGCCGTGCTCGTCGTTGCCGGAAGTTCTCCGATCAAGACCGGCTGCGCATGGGTATAGGCGTAGCCCAACGCCAACCGATCCACAACCGACCCATTAAACGTCCCACCGCTGGTCGAATCGCCATTCGTAGAGCAATCCCCTACGATATGGCCCTGCTTGCAATGCACGGTCACCGGCGTAATATGCAGCATGCTTGTCCCCTCCTCTATTTCATCTCGAAAGTGTTGCGATACACAGCGTTCATTGATTCAGCGTTCCAGAAAAACTATGCACCCCAACGCACATTCTTACCCACCGCCGCCGACACATCCCGCCGCATGACTAAGTCATGCTCAGCAATGCCACGGATGACGGTTTCATCACGGCTGAACGCAGCCTTCACGCTGCCACCCTCTTCGTAGGCGGCTTCGCTTGACGCATCGATGATCAACCGCTCGCTGTCACCGATCACGACATCGGCCATATCGACAAGGTACACTTCCGAGCAATCTGCGTTCGTGCCATCTGACAAGTTGATCGGCACCTGAGTCGTCTGCAAGAACGGAATCCCCCAGAGCGTACCCCGGCTCATCTCCTCGCGGAAGGCATAGTCACCAGTCGAGGACACGCGAGTCGTCATCAGGTTCATGACCGTCCGAGGAGCCAAGATCCAGACAGGCCGAATCATGGGCACATTGTTGTTCTGCAATTTCAGAATCAGATTACCGAGCGAGACCGTAATGGCATCGATGTTCGTCGTGCCTCCGGTCGAGCCGGTCACATTGAAGACGTTCGCTTCATTGGCCCAGTACCGGAGCCCTTTAGGAGAGGCATCGGTCGGGGTGCCACGGAGAAACGCTTGATCCTCACGCACCGCCATGCCATCCGCGATATCGTCACGGATCATCATGTCTGCACCAGGTGAGGAGTACCGGAGCAAATCGTTCGAGCACGGTACGATGGTCACCAACTTCTTGAAGCTGAGCAGGACGGAACCAGTCTTGACCTGGCTGGTCGTCCCTGCCGAGGCCTCACCCACATAGTAGGCCGTTGAGCCTTGAGTCTTCTTCGGGAGCCGGAAGTTCGCGGCTGGCATCGGCAAGGTAACGGGGTTCGCCCGCCGCACCGTGACGCGGTTACGCAGAATGTCGATCACCTCTCCACTGACCGGCGCGGGAATCAAAATGCCGCCCGTATCGGGGTCCGTGGCCATCATCGACTTCCCGATGATTTCCTCACCGGAGACGAACTTGGCCTGTTCAGCCATCATATCAGCCAACTCACCATCGCCCTGGGCCTTCAGCCATTTAGAGGCCGCGCCAACATCGTTCTTCGCCTTCCAGAGCGCGCGCACAATGGTCCCGAGGGCTTCCCCCTTCTCGCGAGTACGCTTCGAGGTCGAGAGGACCGACTTCGTGCCGCTGGTCTTGCCCTCTTCCTGCATCTTCTTGATCGCGTCCGCCTGTTCCTTCTGCGCAACAGTCAATTCCCCGACTGCTTCCAGGGATTTTTTCACCTGTTCGGCGACGACATCGCGCACCAGCGGCCCGACATTGTCCTTGATCATCGGCAGGACGACATCGGAAATCTGCTTATTCAGTTGCTCAACGGTCATGGCTGCCATAGGACAATCCTCCTTCATTAGATTCGTGTAAGAATTCCCAACCTACTGCACGCGCCCCCGCGCATAATCAATTGCATCGCGGACCTGCTTCCCTGCATCTTGTGCGACAGCGCTTAATCCTTCGCGGACTACGCGCAGAATCACATCGTTTAACATCTTGGAATCGACCTCAACGAATTCATCGGCGATTTCCAGGTAGGGCAATTCGGCCATCTCCAACGTAAGTGCGCTCTCGCATTTCGCATCGGCGATTTCCAGGGTAATCCCTGGTGATATGTGCACCGCCTTCTGGCTAATCAACCCCGACTTATTGATCACATCAAAGGCTTTCTCAACCTGTTCGCGCGGGACCCACACGCCTTTACAGCCATAATACGAGTCGAGCATCTGCTCACAACCATTGACGAAGGACTTCAGAATTGAGTCGCCATCTTCCAGGGTCGCGGCCAGCTGAACCAGGGCTTCTGGGTTAGCCGGTACCGAGACGACCGACCACTCCAAGAGTTCAGCCTCTTCGATATCAACCCCGCCACGTTCGGCATTGTAGTTGTATTTCAGGGGCTTGAACCCAACAGAGGAGGCACGGAGCCCGCCCGCTTTCACGATTCTGTAGATGGTATCGGCAAAGGGATAGGTCTGTTCGTCAAAGAAATCAGCATCGGCCATAAGATCCCCACCCTGCAATCCTAGGGATTTACAGGTAGCAATCGGGGGCATGCCGTACTGATGACCCCACAGGACCACAGGATTCTTTAGGTAATTGTCGAGCCGCCAGCCTGCTTGGTTGATGACATCTCGATCACGGTCGATAGCGCTAGATGAGACCTTGAATGTACACAGGCGGGAATCGTCCATCGCCTTAATGAGCCCTACGTCTGCCTTAATTACAATCGTATTGTCATCGAGTCCCTTTGAATCCTTCGCCAACAACTGGAAGGCTTCAGTAGTAATACGCTTGATCGGCATAGCGAAAGCTCCTTCGTCACAGGGCCAAAATGCAAAAACGCCATACCCCCAGGCCCCAATGAAGAGGTCCAAGAGTCTGGCGTTTCAGTTCTGAGCCAGGCAGCGTTTAGTTATCTACACTTTTATCAATACCCTAGGTATCTGGGAAAGTAAAGCCTTCAATAGATTTCGACACAATGAATGATTCAAACTGCGGCATCACAAACGCACGGCACGGTCGGCCATCGGTATCTAACTTGATATTGATTCGTACTTCGGTCAACCCTGATCCACCATCTAACAAGAGTGCGTTCCGTTCAAGTGCGAGTGTTGCCGCTGCAATAATACGATTTGTACGCTTCATTTACAGCCGCGTCTCGTCTTCTTTATCTGCATCGCCACACAACATATGCCGCATTTCCTTCGACACCTCTTCCCCGAATGCGGATATGGATAATTGCACGTCGGCCACTACATCTAGCGCACAGTGAGCAGGAATAGCCAAATAAACCTTTGTTACTTTACCCACCTGCATTTCTACTGTAACGCCGCTAACATATTTTGAAAGATCCATCCCATCAATAATGACCTTCCCCCTGCCGTTGACAGCTACATCTATCAATACTTTTGCATTCACAGGGAAAACCTCCGCTTGCCCATTCGATTGATTTCGATTATGTCGGCCATTGCATTTGTTGGCCCATCTGAAGTCATTAAGACAATCCGCAATGTAAGCATGCCGGAATCCATTCTCTAGATACGGGTTTCGTCTTCTTCTGTATTGACCGGCGCAGGATTCATCTTGTCAATCATGGAAAATTTCTCCCGCAATTGCTCCCGACTTGCATGCGCGAGATTCCACAGCCCGCTTGCAATCTCCTGTCTAATAGCGTCGAATGCTTCGATGCGTTCCTGGAATTCAAAATCTAGCGCGAGCTTGAATTCCTTGCCCTGCGCAAGCTGTCGTGTCACGGTAGCACAATCTTCAATGACCTGATTCCGCTCCGCATCGTACTCAAACCCATAGCGGGCTGGATGGGTCAGGAGTTTCGTGTCTGGCGAATACTCGACACGTATCCCTCTTCCCATCGCGAGTCCTAGATAGAATTCCAGGTTCCCGCGTTCTACTATCCGCTCTCGCCCCCAACCAAGATTGACACCGAAGAGCCCTATCGTCTCTGCCCCTTCGTACATAGCAAGAGCCACCATATAGGCGAAAGAGGAGGCCCAGTATGGGTGATCCAGGCCGAACTCCCGATGGAGCCAGCACTCAACATCTGCCAATGGGTAGGCGAGCGCATTAAGATTCTCACTGAATTTAATGGGGAGATAGATCGGTACAGGGCAGGCATGGATCCACGCCATATCTAACGCAGATTGTGGGTGCTCTTCATGCAAGTCAAACCACCGGTCTGCACGGAAGCGGCCCTGCGCATCGTGCATAAAGCCAAGCCGGTTCGCCATATTCAACGACCAAATTTCCCATGTAGGATTATCGTACGGAGCTGTACGGATGTTCTGTTCCTCAAACCCGACAATGGCAATTTTCTTCCTCTGAGCATAACCATCATTCTGCAAGATACCCCTGCCGACAACCGTATAGGATACATTGAGCGGCGAGAGGTTCTTCTCAATAGGTGGATTGCTATTCGTGGGATTCACGCACAACCTCCTCTGTCCAGGCTATAAGGATGGCGACGGGTCCGATGGCTAGCGTGCAGTTTGTGGGCCATAGCCCGATAGAAACCCCCCAAGTCCCGCGCGTGATATGGGTGCAATTTACAATCTTCAAATATGGGAGGCAGAACCGAAACTGCGCTTGTTCAATGATTTGGGTATGAGTCTGTTTATCCATGCCGCACATCCTCTAACGTATCTCGGAATGCTGCTGCGATGGCTTCACCTTGGTGGAGATAGCTTTGCCCCTCGAACGATGGTTGCCCATGCTTTAGCTGAGGGAACATCGCTAGGACTTCATCGAGATTATCAGTGTTTAACAGTTCGCCGTCTCGCCAGTAGTAATGCGTAAAGCGCCGAATGGCGAAGTTGAACCGAATCCCCGAATAGACGCGCCAGTAGACAGCACAGAGCACGCCATCTGTCGGGGCTTTCTCCCATGCGGTATTCTCGCTGGTGCGGTAGCTCATATCATCGTACCAGAGCATCCATCCCTGGCCACCCTCACCAGGGTTCGCCGTTCGTGTTGAGGAGACAACCCCAGCACGCGAAGCCCCTTCATCTTTTGCCAGATCCACTTTATGGCTAATCTTTTCAAGGGCGTCTTGCCAGGCTGACGTGAAGAGGTTATGTGGTGCCCATCTGCCGAACTTCACCTGTCCTGTTTGCCGGAGATACAGTGTGGGGTCCCAGATACGCGCAATCCAATCCCCGAAATGCCAATAGTACCGCGTCCCCAACTCAACTGACGCTGGTTCATTATCAAGCGCCTGCACAATAGCAACAATGTGTTTACTGGGTGCCTGTTCCCACGTCGTCTGATGTGATCCTACATGCGTGCCATCTGAATAATAGATTCTCCAATGTAGCGTCGCGTTCGGCTGAATGATACTAGGGCTCCGCTCACGCCGACTATCTGGATTCGTTATGACGCGCTCCATCATATAGATCTCCCGTATAGTTATCTGTTGTTGGACACCGATCAATGATGGCAAATGTATCTATCAATGCAGGATATTGCACTTGAATGATTGCGAGAAATTTTAAGGCATCGAGTTCTGGAAGCGTGAAGTGATCGCCAGGGGCTAACCGTAGTGGTTGCACAATGTCAGAATCTAGGCAGCGGATTTGTAACCCGCGAGTATGAACATATTGAATCCACCACTCGCCAGGCTGGAGGGTTGGTTTATTGCGGAGTAGCCGAGGAACGATTGCGAGCATAGAACGCAGATGGGGAAAACAGTGAGGCTGGGAAGGTTATACCTAGAGGAGTCTGGAAAGTAAAGCGCGAACTAGCACGTTATCCATATTCCTCGCTCTAGGTATCCGTGCCAGCCAGGAGTATGCCCATCTATGGTTCGGTGCGGATAAATCAGGATCGATGGGCTCACAGTAATGGTACCGTCTTCGTGCTCAACAACCGTATGCTTGGTTTGGTCAATCGCTCCCTCTTCCCCATTTGGAGCCTTCATCATCCATAATGTTTTACCGAGTCGGTGATACTCTCCTGGTTGGAGATCAGGCACTGAGGTACCAGTCCACCCTACAATTGGAACATCTGGCAATCGGCAACCTTGCATATTATTCAGATCCATTCTTCGTCACAAGTGACCAGCTGCACCTACAGTTAATGTGACTCTCCTGCGGTATCCAAACCTCTCGCCCATCCGGTAAGACCCACGGCTCATCGGCTGGTACATCGCCCTGATCCGGCTCAGACATGGGGAGGCAGAGCTCTGTATCGAGGCGGTCGTCGGGGGTGACGATCCAGCGGCGGCTTGTGCGGGTGGCATCGATGGCACCAGTGGAGAGCCCTTCACGGACAAGCTGCAATTGTCCTTCGTGCGTAGCTCGTAGCAATTCATTCCGTGCAATCGTCTCAGCGCGATACCGCAAGAGCGCGCGCTCATATTTATCAACCAGCCGATTAATTTTCTCAGGTGGAGTCTCTTGCGTGATGAGCTGGCTACGGTACTTATCACGTGCGGCAATCTGGCGAGACTGCAACCCGATACTCTGGCGGATATCCCGTGCCGTTTCGTGTGGGGTGCGGCCCTCACGCTGGGCTCTGGCAATGAGATCGGAGACCCCTTGCCGTTGGTCAGCAGTAATTTCCGTGATCAATTGTCCTGAGAACCGATCCGCCCATTGTTCAGCCCGAATATCCATGACATCAAACCGCACCGCGATTCCCTGCCCCCGTAGCTGGCGGTCGGCGACCTTCCCACCCTGAAGGTACGACTCGATCATGGCTGGCTTGATTTTGTTGGAGATCGTTGTGCCCATCACGGCCCATTCGATAATGTCGTCAATCAACGAGAGTGTGCCTGTTAGAATGGCTAATTCTAATCGAGATGCAGGGATCTTCTCGCCATAGGCGCGAAATTCATCAGCTAATTGTCGTGCCAGGGCAATGGCTTGGCGTAATGTCCGACGGACATTCGGCGGAGAGCCTGCTTTCGTCCGCCGATCTATAGCCTTCATGATCCGCGTAAGCCGTGCTGTATTCACCGGATGGCTCGCGAGGTCTTCCGCATAATGCCTTCAATCATCTTCATATCCTCATCGCTCATCCCGTCTACAGTATCATCAATGGCATTCGGATCAGCATTACCGCTAGGGGAAACCGGCAGGCCATCTTCCCCAACCAACTGTAGATTTGTAGGCTGCATGCGCACATCATCTAAGGCAGGATCATTCTGGAACCCCGCAAGGTTTCTAAATTCATTCGCATAGAAGTACTGCGGCTGCTTATTCATCACGTTTAATTTGAATGTACGATCTTCAGGGACAGGCGAGACATAATCGAGAATGAGTCGCTCATCGTATTCTGGGATCAGCCTGAATTGTAAAAAGTCCCGTTCACGGTCCAGGCGCGGGATCATCACATAGGTTCCGAAGATAAACGGAGCCATCTCGATGGTCGAACGATTCGAGCTGGAGATAATGCCGAATAGCTCAGGTGGAATACCCCAGACCTGGGTGATCACATCCCGCTCATGCTTGCGCAGTTCCTCAAGTTGCAGATTGCGAAAGTTTTGCTCAATCGTCTTGACTTCAACCGGGGCTTTCAAGAACAGCGGCTTGAACCTACGCCAAAAGCCTTGCAATTCCTGGTTCCAGAACTCCTCAAACCTAGTGCGTTCTGTATCAGAAAAGCTTCCGCCTTCTTTGGGCATAATCAGGAGATCAGGGCGTGCATTATTTTTGAAGAATGCCGCCGTATGTTTTGAGGCATACTCATCGTTGGCGATTTCATCATCCAGCGATTTCCCTAGTCCCGATCCGCGCCCATACGGATTCACTGGATTCGGGTTCTGCATCCAGAGGACATCGGATGCTGCAACTTCCGCTTGCCATCCACGCCACGCCATGCGGTAGAACGGTTGTGTCGGTGTCGGAGTATTCGCGACCCAATGCGGTGGGACTGGCCAGAGAGATTGAATCCCGCCCATTTTGTTACGTTCCTTGATCTGGAACACATCGCCAACCATGTCGTACCAGACCGACGAGAGCCATCGCACATCACGGCCCGTGAAGTATTGATTGTTTGCGCTCATCGTATCAAGGAAGAGATGCCGAAGGATGGGCTTGAGTTCTCCAGTCCGTTCAAGGTCCTTCAGGATCAGCCGCCGTTCGCTTGTGCAGGCTTTCTGGGCATAGTCCATATCGGACCTAGCGAGGCCGGTGATTTTATTCTTACCGACATAGAGTTTCCACTGTGTGGCAGCCTTGCAATCAGCAACACGTCCAGCACAGGCTCGGACCCAGGGGGAGGAGTTGATAGCCGACAGCAGTTCGAAGGTATTCCGTTCTGGGACTGGCCCTTGGGACCCTCGCAATAGGCCGGACAATAGCCCCTGTGCCATCTTCCCGCCCTCATCTGTAAAGGGAGAGGCCAGGGCCTTCCAGGCTAAGGCCAAGCGTGTACCGAGTGGGAGACCGTTCATTTGGGATATCCTTTCGTAGGGGACCTGTTTCTAGTAGCCTACCCTAAATGGCCCTGAAAGGAAAACATCATCCAGCTTTCTTGCCGATTTGTAGTGCTTTAGGTAACGGTACGGTCTTGTTCCCAATACGCCCATCCGACCGTGGTTTCGTGCGGTCTCGAATAATACCTTGCTCTAACAGCTTCGCGAAGCGCTGCCCCATCTTTGACGAGACACCGGACCCCTTTGGGCGTCGTGCTTGTAATTTATTATTTGCATTCATCTCGACGCGCCTGCTCCCACATTTTCTTGAACGTGAGGAGTTTTTCAATGGACGCCCGCAACCGCCCGATCTCCTCTCCCTGTGCCGTGAGTTGAAGTTGCATATTTGTAAACGCCGCACAGACCTGCTGCATCATTTCAACAGGATGATTTGTATCCATTTCCATAGATGGTGCGCATGTCGTAGCTAATCCAACAGCTTCAGACAAACGTGATATTCTTTCCCCCTGCGCCGTGACGGTGGCTTGGAGCTGGTCGCGCCCATCGAGCAATGTGACGAATGCCTTATTGTTGCTCTCGCATAGGTCATGGAGCCGCGCAATCGTGGCCTGGGCCTCGGTGAGTTGTTTGCAGGTGTCCTCGAACAACTGCGTGCGACTGATGAGCGATAGTTGAGTTTCCAACTCCCGCACCCGCTGCTGGCTGGCGGCGAGTTGGGCGCGGAGGGCGGCGTAGTTTTCGTATGCCACCCAATCACCCGTATCACTCGGTGTCATAATCGGGCGGTAATCACTTATTTTAAGGTCGTAAATACCGGGCTTGCACAGGTATCGTTGCACCTGCTCCCGCGTCAGTTCACGCATCGCATCCTCCAACTACTAACATGTACTAAAATTCTGAAAATTAGTATGTTCACGATAGACCCCACGGTAGCGGGTCCTCAACATTTCCTCCATCCTCCCCACGTCTCGCGACAATGCCCCGCATCGATATGTTTCTCGGTAACACTGTATTCCTTGTCCATTTGCTGCACCGTGCACCAGGCCAACGCCCACATCATCCCGATGGCCGCAATCGCTACCGCTAGATGTTTCATCCCCTCCCCTTTCTCAGGCTGCACAAGATGTCCTCGCACGCAAACGCATAGCCCAGCTGGGCATTAGTTTGCTCTGGCTGATCTCTACTGTGTTGGAGCATTTCTCCCACCAACGCCTCGACCTCCCCCGCCCTGCACCACCGCTGCACCGGCTCCTCGGTGGGCAGGGGGATGGGGCACCATTCGCCGGGGATACCATCTAATGGAAGGCCTTTCAGAAACGCGTCATCACCAGATACCCGCAAGTCTTGAGTTTGCAGCCCCGCGCTGAGCACTTGGGGAGAATTTTTCATGATCTCAACACATCTCACTCCAACGTAAAAGCTCTCAGCCCTCCACCAGTACCACCCTGCAACTTTGGGCCTCTCCTTGCTCCACGCCATCCCCTCCACGAGGTGGCCGGTGTGTTTCGTGAGGCTCATGGTTTCACCTGCTCGAACGAGACAGACTCAGAGTAGTACCCGTTTGATTCCCCATACCAGCGAACCGTCACGTATCCTTTGAAGGTTGCGAACTTATAGAACGTCCAGGTAAAACTGTCCTGATATTCCTTCACAATACCGTCAGGATTCTCTCCGCTGATCGTTTCTTCCGCCATCAGAATCGGCGCACCTACCAAATCGCCTAGATTGCCAATAATGTCCTCAATGTCACAGGAGGCGCAGCAATCATGCTCATAGAAGAAGGCGTAGACGCTGCCATCATTGGCGTGAAACTCTAATCTCTCAGACCCAACTTGCTCAACATTCGTCATGGTTTTGCCTATCAATTCACTAATCTCGCTCATGTTATCTCCCTGGTTGGGGTGGGCGAATTTCGAGGATCGCTTCGTCATAAAATTGCACACCAGAAAAGGTTTGTGTCATCACTTTACCGTCTTGCCTTGTAAATACTGCGTAAACTTCCTCGATGGAAGAAACCTTGTAATCCTTTGGATGCATATATCTCACCCAATCCCCCACCTTCGGCGTCATGGGCGCACCTCGTCTTCAATCCTGGCAAATATGACTAACTGCTCAGGCGTGTAGCGTAATTTGTTGTCATTCAATGGCCCGCCGATGCACACCAGCATCAGACGAATACGCATGGCTGACTGCTCATAGGCCGTCACACGCTCTCTCAACTCGGCAATATCTTTCGCTTGCCGTGCGATCAGTTTCATATCCGTCATGGCTGCTCCTTCTGCATGGCTTCGCTGTCCCAGGTAATCGCGCTGTCATCATCCTTCAGTATGAACATCGAAAGACCTCTCCTGCAATCTAGGTCCGGCCTCCCTTCAACCGTCTGCCACGTCAGCCCATTACGGCCAGGAGGAAACAGAGGATTGAATCGTGCGCTCATTACTTCCCCTCCATCGCCTTCAGCTCGGCCAGGACACATTGCACACCGTCCATCATTCCCTGGGCATGCGCATCGTCCTCGCCAACAATCTTGAATACTTTCAGGAAATCTTTTTCTATCGCCTGCACCATCCGCACCACCTGCCGATGGTGGGCACGCAGGAGCTTGGCTCCCCTTAACACCACTTCTCGCTTGGTTCGACAAGGCGTTACATATATTTTCTCCACCGTCTTCTCAAACGCATCCGGCTGCTTCATTTCTTCCCTCCCTTCGCCATGCGGTCCAATGCGGTTAGGATATCAACACAGGCCTGTGCGTCCGTCATGGCTGCACCGGCTTGATGAGGAGGCCACAGGCCAATACTTTCCATGCCACGACAATCGCGTTGACTGTCCCTACACTGACCTTCATAAATTGTCTACGTGAGATCACGCCGCCCCTCCCGTCGCTCGCCTGTCCAACGCCGCGAGCAGGTCTGACTTGCTAATCCAATCGTTCGTTGCCCTAGATACTTCGTATAAATTTGCAGGTTGCGCCTTCACCATCCGCACCACCTTTTTATGCTGGGCGCGGAGCAGCTTGGCCACTTCGCTGGACAGATACTTGCCATTCTTGCCGATCAGATCACTCGTGCCCAGCATGGGGATAATCATCTTTCTAAATGCATCTGGCTGCTTCATGGTGCATCCCCTTCTTTTACTCTTAGTGCTAACTTACATCGCTGGACGGGCTTCTAGTTTCCAGGATATCTATATCCCGTTTGTGCCAGATACCGTCTAGCTCGATTAACCGAGGGTGATGCTTCCCTTGTTGCCGTATAGCCGTCACGACGGAGACAACCCGTTTGCCATTATGATCGTGCTGCACCCAGTCACCAACTTGAGGGAGTATCATTGTGCTGCCTCCCGTATCAATGGGGCAGGCCAGCACACGGCCAGCCTGCCCGATGCTTCCTACTGTTCTGTACAGCGCAAGACGTCGGGGCTGGTCGGCTCATGTGTACAGGTCTTCGTTGAGACCACTGCCCCTGCAACCGACACCTGCTCACGCTTCAGCTGCATCACGTCCGGCTCCCCGATAACCGACCACCAATCTTTCTGATAGGTCGATTCCGTCTTGACTACCTGGCCATTGGCCAGCGTATCAATCTTAGAATAGGTGGTGGTGCATCCGACCATCACCAACAGCACCAGACACAAGACTAACCCAATCGCCCTATTCTGATTCATCATGCTGCACCTCCTATAAAAGTTAAGTGAAAGAATAGGCCACAGTAGTCTGTAGCCATCCCTACCATACAGGAACTAGGATAGCCCAACGAAATGGAAAAGTAAAGTAGTTTTTCTTCTTTTTAGCGAAAGCCGAAGCCGCCACCGTTGCGAATTGACGAGAGGATATCCGTATCCACTAACTGGGTATGCCCGTTTTCACCCACAGAAACAGGAACTTGAGGGGTACCCGCTCCACCGCCCATGATGCCGAAACTGTTACGGAAGCGCACCGCGAGCTTGTTATACGCACCGGCTGTCGCGTCAATGCGGTCTTTCATCGTTGAGGTTGGTTCAAACCGATGAGCCTCGTCTAGCCATTCCTCATTCCATGCTCCTTTCACCAGCTTCACATTGCGGGCTTCGCTCATAGAGCTGAGGGGATAGGCGCGACGAATCTTGTCGCCGGTGACACGATCAGGCCGGACCGTAAACCCTGGCAGGGAGATGACTGTATTTTCTGCGCTCTCTTTCCCACCAGAGCCAGGCTCCTGCTCAATCCAGATCTCAACATCAGTCCCGTCCAAATCCGCCGTCTGGCTAATCACCTTCTCGCGATTATGTGCCGACCACTGTCCTGCAATGCAGCTCGCAATATAGAACAGCTTGGTGGTTTCAGAGTACCCCATGCGGACACCGGCGCTATTACAGCCACCATCCTGAGTACCGGCCTTATCCCAGTATCGAATCCAGAGACAATCGCGTGGCGCTTCCTCAACAATCTGAAACCATGAACGGTTCAGGATCTTCCCCGCCGATGGCTTGACCTTCCAGTTGCCATCCAGCAACCGCTCACGCTCGACAAGTGGCATCGCCAACAGGTTGGCCCGATACCCAGGGTCAACCTTCATGAGGATTTGATTATCCGTCAGCTTGGCGGGAATAAACGTCAACGATTTGGCTGGGACGCGATCAGGATCATCAAAGACCCCATCCGGTGCGACTTGCTCTGGGTATTGCTTGGCCAGTTCCGCCCAACTATCAGCCCAGATGAGTTTGTCATTAAGCCGCACAAACCACTGGACCACCCCCGACCGCCCTGGGATCGGAAAGCCCGTATCCTGGTCAATCCACCACGCGATCAGCTTCGGAAGCCACCCGCCTACTGCATCTTCCGGTGGAACAGGATTGCAGGTTGCTCGTATATATGGCTTCACACCACAGGTAGAACGGTTGCGAGACAAAAGATACCAGAACATGCGCTCCGTAAATGTTTCAAGCTGATCAAAGCAGAGAAGAGGTATTTGTGAGCCTGTCCAGCTATCAAGATCCGATTCGTACTGTAGGTGTGCAAACTTGACGGTTGCGCGGCCAGGAAACGTCCATTCTGCGTCACCTTCTTTCGGAATAGCCTTCAGGTAGGGATAGACCTTTCGGCTCTCATCCCACATGCCCCCCTTGTTCATGATTTCAGGGTAGGTGCGACGGAAGATTACCGCCCCGAAGTCAGGGTTCTCTATATGGCGAATCGGCTCATAGAGTAAGCCCCACGTGTTATGCGTAGGAATCATGGACGAACCGGCTAGATATAAGTGAGACGGAGAATCCACTGTAATACATCGCCCTGGACGCGTGGCGATTCGTTCGGCTCGTAGTAGATATCTGAACTGAGCAGTTCGTCGTGTCGCCAATTTCTGCAATTGACGCTTGCGAGGCAACCGAAATACATAATCGTCAGGCATCCACTTCAACGTCCACTTGGGGCCATGGTCAACGCCATTGAGCTTAGAGCGGCCTTCCCGTTTGGACGTTTTCCATCCGAGTGAAACAATCAATTCATATATGCCATCAACAATATTTATATTCGTGTTGCAAAATTCAGCACTCCCTGAAGACTTAGCTACTGTTCCGTCTGTATCCATGAGACCTTGCAGTAAGGCCAATCGTTGCGAGCGAGATGCACGTAGATATACATTCGGAATATGTTTCGACGAGAAGACTCCGAGGTGTCTCAACTCAGACGTAAGCCCTTTAATATAATGAGCCTTCCTATCTGTCTTATGGTGTGACACTGCGAATCCTGCCAGTTGTATCTCGTCCCAGATCTCAGAATCAATGCCTGTAAATCCTCCGCTGGCTCGCGTACCATCGCCAAGCCATGCCCCCAGCACGTAAGGATCAAGCGGGAGGTCCGCGTCAGGCATATCGAGTGCGCGAGCCACTGGTATCGCATGATTGGCTCTCCCTGCTGGTGTCCGTAATGTCGCCACAATGTCGGAAGTCAAACGGATGCTACCCGTTGGAGGTCCGAGAATATCAGCCATCGATGATCTTGCTGTATTTCTTTGTTGGATCAAGCGCGTGAAAAGCGCACTCTTTTTCCCGCCAATGCGAGACGGGCGCTTATCTCTCCTGGCCTGACGCCACGATGGATCAAGTCTGGTTAATTGCGCCAATTCCTTAGCATCATACGTAAGCCATAAATGATCAGTACAACACTCTATAGATGAGCCATCATCAAATATCAGTCGATACAGTTCTGGTGAATTATTTACGGCTGACAGCATAGTCACGTTACATGAAAGACCGTGTTCATTGAACACAGTGCTCCCTACCGTGAGTTCACCCATTGTCGTCCATCCATTAGGCGTAGGAATAGGCGTGTCAAGTGGAAGCAATTTCCCTCCACCAGCACTCCCACCGTATATAAGGATGTCAGCCGGAGAGGCTAGCGCAGCTTCTTGTGGGCCAGGTTGTGGAGAAAATACTTTGAGGTTGTCTGGCATGACTGACTAACAGGAATGTTCACTCACGGCCATTCTTCGGAATATAGAAATGCACCTTTTGCTCTATCGGGCCACCATCAGGACCACTGATTTCCACCTTTTCTGGCGGACGGCCATAGGCGTACTGATACAGCATCCGGTGGATACCTGGGTCCAGAGTATGATCCTTCAACCGCTTCCGTAACTCCCGCCGGTAATCCCGATCCATTAGCAACTGGAGGGAGAACTTACGAATCCCGTTGGAAGCTTTATTCTTTGCCCCCTTTTGCCTCCCCCCAACCTTGGCCATCCCCTTGGCCTTCGCAACAATCTGTCCGGTCGCTACATCCCGCGTGTACCCAGCAGCATCACGGACAACAGCCTGCATGGGGACGTCACTTGGCGGGAGCACTTCTATGTCTGGCAGGGGCTGGCTCTCTGGTTGTTCTTGGGCCATCATGATGAAAACTTACTATTTTAGATTTACAGACATTATCTATGAATGTATCCCTATTGCGCTAAGAAGAATTTCCCCACCACACACCTATCGGTGGAGTGTGTTACCCCCTACTGGGAAGTCACAACCCCATACCCCCCGACCCCCCGACCCCTTCACCCCCACCCCATAACGCTGCTAGGGGTAGTTATACTATTCAAACGGGGACGGAGTAAAGCCTGTTCGAGTTTCTGACTCTTGGCGCTGGATTCGTCGCCAGCAGGTGCGGCAATGAGAGAGGTTCGCATGGTTCTGTCGGCCACAGCGTTGCAGGCACGGCTTCCTGGTTCGTCTCGGCCTCCCGCCCTTCCCGCCTGCGTGGAGACCGGCTAGCTCACAGAGCCTGACCCATCCCCATTTCTGCTCTAAGGTCCGGCTATTAAACGACCCCTCCTGAGCATAGAGCCGAGACGAGAGCCGCGTAACTCCCAGCCTGGCAGCGACAGTCTGGAGGTTACACACCGCCATCTCAAGCGTGATCTCAAACTTCGGCCCTGGCCTCATGGGAGTAAGTCCTCGTAGACATGCCAAACGAAGCCGCCTAGCTGCACCGTGCCGAGGTAGCTCACCGCCCATGCTGTAAACGGTCGGCCTGTTCCGCGAATCACGATACCCCGCCCCTCCACATGCTTCGATGTATCCACTTCCGCCCAGAGGTACAGGTCGCCGTCTTGCGCCTGCACCGTCAAGATGCGCGCATTCGCGTGCATCGCGATCCGCTGCGTGTCCACAATCTGTAACTTGTATTTGTGAATTGTCATGGGTGATATTTCCCCACTAACTGATCGAACCATTGGCACTGCTTCACACTCCAACTGTCTACACTCGCGAGATCTTCAATGAACTGTGCGGACCGTGGATCTAGACGATCATCCGCCAAAAGCAGATCCAGCATTTCGGCGTCGTCTGTATTCGGCCTCATCGTCCCTCCAATTTCTTGAGCACCAACCGCGCCCGCTTCGTACATGCTGACAGCCCGCTGGCTCGCCGCGCTCGCTTCTGTCGATGCGCCTTCCGCATCAGTGAGCCATTACATGGCCGACACCGATCCGTGCTCCGCGTGCTGACAGGGCTATCGCAATCGCAACAGCGTGGCATTCTCATAAGTGTAACTCCTCCGGTTGCCGAACCTGTAGAATCTCTGGCGTCGGAGGGTGCTGAAAGTCGCGATAGCTGACGAGATCTTTCCCCGTCCAAATCAAGACGCAGAGACCCGCTTGCTGCATAGCATCTGCGACCCTGGCCTGCGGAGCCTTCAATTTAGCACTCCGAGCCAGAAAGACAAAGGCTGATGCCCCACCATGCTGTTTGACAGCAAAGAAGGTGGGCATCCCGCGTCCGGTCGGCACAAAGCCAAAGGACTCCAATGCCGCGACACAGGATGCCTGCCTGGGGTTTTTCCGACGAAGTCGCTTCACCGGATGCCCCCATCTCCCGTGAATCCATTGGGATAGCGTGTCGCTAATTTCTCCACATTCTGTTGCGCGATGTCATCAAAATTTAACCCACATGCGCTCGCCAGATCCGCTAAATACCACAAACAATCGCCGATTTCTTTTGACAGTTTATTATGATCTAACGGCTGTCCATGCCAAGCCCATTTCTTAATCAACTCGGCCACTTCTCCCGCTTCACCATTCAATCCGAGTGCCTGCACTAACAACCGTTCACGATGAGGCTCAGCAATGCTGGTTCTGAGGGCCGCTCGCTGGTAGTCTGAAAACGTCATAACAACTATTCCTCTTTTGCATCCATCGATATATCACCGTCATCATGGATTGATCCGATAGCCAAAGAATCTTGCTCCATCAAATCCTTCCAATCGTTCTCGGCAGCATCCAAGTTTCGCACGGCCTGTTTATAATATGATGTTTTCAGTTCAATCCCGATGCCTTTGCGACCATTCTGAATCGCACCATATACTTCTGAACCCACTCCCATGAAAGGCGTTAATACGACTTCATTGGGATTCGACCTCAAGACCACCACTCGCTCAATCACATCGAGTTGTAATGGATGGACGTGCTTTTCATCGTCTGGCTCTTTTGAGGCTTTATATGGCAAGACGCGATTGATTCGCACATCGTCCCAAAATGCTGAGGCGTATTGCCTCCAAATCCAATGCGAATAACGGTTCTCAGTTTGCTTGCCGGTCCATCCCTTGAACGACAATACGTCGCTAGGAATTTGCCTCTCCCCCGCGTAGGAAAGTAATCCGACGGGATGGGTAATCGGGACAGGATTCTTGCCTTTCTTTCTAAACAGCAACAGATAATCTGCCGAGGCCACGTCACATAACGATGAATCATCAACGATCTGTTTATGGGCCAGCCCTCGCGTCATGGTGCGAAGCCTCACCGCGAGTGGCTCTTTCCATACGCTATGTCGTGCGATATAGTGAAAGCCTAACTTTTCATGCAATCGGATAATATCACCTGGAAAATCGATCAACTTCTCTCCGCCTTTCGGCACATCCATGCAATGCACCGCAGTAATCCTGCCAGGCATGGTCAGCCTGGCGATCTCACTGACCACAAATTCATAATGACCGAAAAATTGCGTGTAATTGCTGCAATTCGACAAGTCTCGTTCAGAACTGGAATAATTATAGAGCCCACCGAATGGAGGAGAATATACGGATAAATGCACCGATTCTTTAGGAAGTGTCTGCATGACCTCTATACAGTCAGAATTGTATATTGCATACCTGTCTGTTACCCGTTGATTTATGACAGCCATGATGGGATTATCTCCTTCGTTGTAAATGTATCGCGCTGTTGAACGGACAATTCGTGGCCCATTTCCTGAACAATCATGGAAAACATTTTGTCAGTCGCATCAGCTTTGCGTTGCAAATTCTGCATCACATCAGACTCGCCTTCTGTAGTAATCACATCAACCGTCACGTCGCGTTGCTGTCCAAATCTCCAGAACCGACGTACTGATTGATAGTACTGCTCGAACGAATGCGATGGGAACATGGCCGTATGCGAACAGTGCTGCCAATTCAACCCGAATCCGGCAATCTTTGGCTTAGTGATGAAATATCGGCATTGACCCGAAGCAAATGCATCAAACTTTTCTTCTTTTTCTTCATCGCTATCACTCCCACTCACTTGCAGTGAGTTCGGAATAAAGCGTTCTAATAAATCACCCTCTACATTTAAGTGGCACCACGCTACGGAGATTTTGTTCTTCATCACTAACTCCGCCATGCGTTCGCACCGCTCCGTGACGGTATGCTTCCGTTCGCTTCGTTGTTCGCTCAATCCATGAGCAGGAACCGTGAACAGATACCCGTCCAACGGACGAGACGCTTGCACGATGTGCTGATGGACAGTGAGTTGTGGCAAGACGAACTTCCCATCATCGAATCCTAGGTCTGATGGCTTGCGTACCGCTCTCGCCCATGAGCAAAGCCATTGCCAAAACGGACGTTCCGCATGCGGCTTGAACCGCCACTTACATCCATACCACGCATCATTATGTCGCCCTCGCGTTGAAGGATGCAGACTATTCTGATCGTTCTTGAAAAACATCCCCAGCATGTCCATGTATCCGAGCCCACCCAACGCCTCTGAACTGGTGCCAAATTCAATATAGTCATTCGGTGCTGCCGTGGCCGTACACAATAACCGATAGGACATTCGACGCATGAATTCTGTGACGCATTCTTTGGTCTGTCCATCGAAATTCTTGAGAATACTCGATTCGTCGCAGACCATACCGGAGAAATCATCAGGCGAAAATTTGTGCAACTGCTCATAGTTTGCGACTGTGATATTTGGCTTTTTTGATCCGTCGCGTGAGACGTGGCATTCGATACCAAACTTCTCGCCTTCTTTTACGGTTTGCCGTCCTACTGCGAGGGGTGTCACGATCAATACTGGCTTGTTCGTATGGCGCACAACATTTTCAGCCCATGCTAACTGCATGGGGGTTTTACCAAGCCCACAATCAGCCAAATATGCAGCCCGTCCCTTCTTCAAGGCCCATTCGATGAGATGCTTTTGGAAATCAAAGGCAAAGTCGGGCATCCATAATGGTTCAAATCCATGCTCCGTATTGAGCTGAGACTTAGTATCGATAAACGTTTGATAGTCCATACTATTTCATGCAGATCAGTGAAAGATTAAGCTGCACCGCAGCCAGCCAATAGAACGCTTGTGCATAATGACGTTGATAGAGATAGGCAAGGGAAGCACAGACGTTGAGCGTCACCGCAATGGCTAAAAAATAATCACCGAGGCGCATCGGTTTCTCCTTTCAATCCAAAAACGCGAGATAGAATACCTCACGCGAAAACAAAAGTAAAGTTATTTCCTTATCTTTCTTTTATGCCCTCACACTCCTCCCAGGCACTCCCCCAATTAAGGCTCGATCAAGATTGCCAAGATCCAATGCTGTACGAACTCGCAAAGACGCTATCTGAGCTGCCTTTCTCACTGCGAGAATATCGCGCTCGTTGTGATGCCGCGCACAGACGTTCCAACCGGCAGGATGAATGAGCACACCCTCCGCTGCCATCTCCTGAGTGAACAATGCCGCACATTTGCGATTCACCTCGGCATCATCAAGCAGAAAGTCGGCTCGCGGATGCAACGGCCATCCGGTCAGCGTGGCCGGAAGTCCGGCCTCCAGGAATGCCAACTCGAATTCTTTCCACATCACCCTCCCTGCCGACCAGATGGCATCAATAATTGGTTCCTCATCGTAGAGATTCAGCGTGGCCATCGTCGCAGCCAGCCCAACCGCTTCGCCTCCAAACGTACCGCTGACAACAGCCCCGTGCTCCATCAACTCGCGCTTACCAGCAACACAGGCCATTGCGTAGCCATTCGCCATCGCCTTGCCGTAGGTGGCCAGATCGGGCGTGACTTCGTAGTATTCTTGTGCGCCTGCCGTGGCCCAGCGGAAGCCCGTGACCATTTCATCGAAAATCAATACGATGCCTTTTTCATCGCAGAATTTTCGTACTTCCTCAAGATAACCATCGTGAGGTATTTCCATAAGGGTCGGCTCCATAATAATGGCAGCGACACCTTTCTTATCTGACATTCCTGTAGGGAGAAGCGAGTCGGCGTGATTATAGACCTGCACTAATGAGGCCATATTGTTATACTCAAACGAGTGTACGATTTCTGTATATTGGTCTGGCACACCCGGATGTTCTAACTTCGTCGCCGTGTACCAGTTATGCCAGCCGTGATAACCGCATACTAATACCTGGCTTTTCCTAGTAGCCTTCCTGGCTATTCTGACTGCTGCGTGACACGCCTCCGATCCGGTCTTCACAAACCGCACCATCTCGGCGCATGGGATGAGATCAATTAACCGTTCTGCGACTTCACATTCCAGCATCGTCGGTAAAGAGAACGACACGCCTCGCTCAATCTGGGCATGGACGGCTGCATTGATTGAGGGCTCTGCATACCCGACCCCAATCGCTGCCAACCCACAGACGAGATCTACATATTCATTCCCGTCAGCATCCCGGACGCGCCCGCCATCTCCTTGCATAATGATGCCAGGGTAGGCAGTTGTCCCGAACGCTGCCGGTCGCTTGGACATCGTTTGCGCCCCCCCTGGGGTACAATCTGCTAGGCGTTCTTTCCACTTCTCTGATTCGGCATACCTCGCCAAGAATGCGTCCAACTCTGCATCTTCGTGTTGGTTTGACACTGTGAACCCTCCTGTTAGTTGTTATGGCCGTCCGGCCCGTTGCCATGCGTCCCAAATGGTTTCATGGCCGAAGTTGTCGTCGTGGGGAAGATACGCCACGATCTTCCGTACTCGCTCCAAGTCCCCTGTTGTATCGACTGAACATTTCAGCGCAGTCCAGTCCGATAATGACGGACTGGGAATCTTGGTGATATTGGCATCCCCGCTCTCGCGCATCCACGTCGTGACATGCTCGCGCTGGTTGGCTTTCGCCTCATGATTGGCTAATTGCAGCAACCCCATTGAGAAGATTTCACAATCCCACCCATCGGCCACCGGCACGTATGGCATACACACCGGCAGATAATTCAACTTCTCGCCGAAGCCGATATATTTATAGGCCGCTACTGCCCGCTCAACGATGTCCACGGCCAGCAAGGGGCAATCACCTGTGAGCCGCACAATTATATCCGCCCTGGCCCATTCTGCTACTTGTAGGTAGCTTCCTAGTACGTCCTGTTCCTGGTTCCTGACTGGGTAGACCGGACAGGCCCGCCCAACCTGTAGCTCCCTGTCTGTATCGGGCACATTGAGTACGACGAGGTCGATGCCTTTTACCGCTTGCGCCCGCTGGATCACATGGTCAATGAGTGGTTTACCATGTAGGTCGGCCAGCACTTTTCTTGGCAGTCTAGTGCTTTTTAGCCTCGCCTGCACGACACAGATTACTTTTGGCATGATAGTATTTTCCTTCGAGCGATAGTTGCGTGAAACGATGCCTTACGCTTCGCAATAGTTTCGGGTGAATCCTTACGCCCCAAGTTACTCAATATCGCTACTTGTATCCGTTTCGCTATAATTTCAGGATGAGCATCTGCATACGCCTTCGTTGCTACACTTAATTTTATGCGATGTTCCATCGTTTTTACTTTTCCGCGTAAAGCCAAGCTGGTATTTAATCGTTGCGACACAGATTGTTTGCGCCCGCGCAATTTATCAGATGCCTTCAGTCTAGATTTTGCCGTGCGAAGGAATGAAATATCGCGAGCAAGGCCAGCTATCCTCAGTTTGGCTTTATGCTCTGGAGATAACGGTCCACGCTTTATTCCCAACTTTATTTTACTTAAATACTGCCTTGTCTCCTCTGTATGCTTAACGCCAATTCTTCCCCTATACATTTCTGAAAACTTATGCTTATTTTTATCACTGCACGGCTGACGATTCCCTGGCATGCGACCCTTAACAGAAGCATCTGTTATATTATCGGCCTGAGTACCAATAAATAAATGTTCTGGATTTACGCAGCGAGGATTATCACAGGAATGGCAAGCGAACATACCATTCGGGATTACTCCAAATGTCAAAAAGAATGCTACTCTGTGTGCTAGGTAACGATGCTTTCGTCCGTTACTGAAAACTCCATACCCGCCGCGATTGAGCATTCCTGCCCATTCCCAACATTTATCTGTCCTATTAACTTTCGCCCAAAATTTATCAATACCTGAAGGCTCCAGGTCTAAAATTGCAACAGTCTTCATACTATCTCCCCTGCACCTTCCTTACAATCTGGAACGGAACCGGCCTGCCTCCGAATCCTGCCTTGAATTTTCCGATATTGATTTCCTTCTCTGTCTCGCCATCAATCTGTCCCATCTCGACAAATTGAATCCCGCGAGCCTTCAGTAATTCAAGCGACTTCCAAATCACCGCATGCTGCACGTTCCTTTCAATGGCTGGCCCACTCGCATAATAGGCGCAGCCTTTGTAGACGATCCAATAGGAGCACGCAGCCCACATCGCGCAATTATCCCAGTCATGAGCCGATACCAGTAAGCCGTGCCCACCACGCAACCACTTCTCCTGGCATTCATATGTGGCGTCAACCCGTGGCTGTCTCCCGTTTGCCTTGGCATGCAGCGATTGATACAGCAGCATGGACGGATGTGTTTGCTCTGCCTCAACCTCCCACTGTTCATTCGCCCGATGAATAATCGAATGGTAGCTTTTCCGGACTCCCTGCCAGAGTGTGGGGAGCGGATAGCTAAGATCAATCACCTGGGTCTGTCGCGTGACAATTTCATAGCCATCCGGCACATCACCGAGGTCATGATCGTTCGCCAGCGGGCTCGATTTCCATTCCGCAACTTGTGGCCGGTCGGAATAGTATGCCGCTTGGTAGGTGGCCCATTGCTCAGTTCCCCACCACCACGCGCTACGCAAGCGCCACCACCCTGCACTCCCGCGCCGATTCTCTACATGCTTCAATTATACGGACAACATGCGCAGCCTCTGCACCGGAGCACAGCCGATCATTCCAAGTGCTACCTTGACAGACCGAAAGAAATGCCGCTAGCTCGTCCTTGTAGGCTTGATCGTTTTTACATATGTTAAATTGCCAGGCTCCGGCTGTCGCAGCTATCCATCGTGCGAACGGACCTGGCCCCGCGTTGATCTGAATATTGGAGTAAGCTGTCTGATGCTGAATCTCGATATTCCAGCGATACCCTCGATTCCGTGCGACAACGGATTGCGCAGGCCCATTAAGATAGAATGCTACGTCGATCTCATGTGAAAACTCATCGAGCACGTCCTTGATGTATAGGCTGGGCCATGTACTCATATCCTGCTGATGGACAATGGATAGTTTCTGCTGGTAGCGATGCCGCTCAATGCCATAACAGTGGAATCGCAATTGATATCCCACTGCCAGCTGGACATTCTTTTGCTCTGCCGCACGGACTAGATGAGTTGCATCGGCTACAGTTGTGGCTATCGGCTTTTCAATAAAGACATGCGCACCAGATTCTATCGCGTCCAAGGCAAGTGTGGTATGTGTGGCTGGCGGCGTACAGATCAGAACGGCATCCGGTCTCGCGGCCCATACGTATTCAAGAGAATTCATAATGGGAAACTGGAAACCAGCGCGCACATCGGCTGCCCGATAGTCGCATCCGATCAAATCAGTCTCGCCCATCTCTAAAAGATTCTGTGCGTGCCGCGCCCCGATTGATCCCATCCCCAGAATCGCTATACGCATGATTATTTCCCCTTCTTTTTATAGCGACGGAGTTCCACCCATCGCCGCGCCTGTAATGCGAATCCTGCCTTAAGAAACGTCTTTAATGACCGCCGATTCTTTCCGTTCACAACTGCGCCAGGAGTTGGCCAGGCAATCCAGTCCGCCATCGCACAGAGCGCCTGAATGGCTCGCGTTCCTACCCCTCGCCCTCGCGCGAATGGTTCCAGGACAATGGAGAGTTCGGTCCATGCCCCGCGATGGTCAATCCGTGCAATCCCGATTGCGCGCTGTCTGAAATCTGGATGGTGAAAGATCACGAGAAAGAGCCGCCGCTTATGGGTCATTTCCATACGCAACGATTCTGCGAACCAGACATGATGAGACTTAGGATCAATTGCCTTCGGGGTCCGCGACCATTTTACGGCATCTTCGTTATTCCGCACCGAAAGCCAATAGGCTTCATCTGTAAGCCGTGCAGGCTGCAGGAAGATATCACCTGGTGCAGTAACCGTAAGGCGAGGGAACACAGGGGCAGCCCCGTTCATACGCGCACCCGATAGGCCGACATCGGAATCTCGCAGGGTGCTATTTCTCGCCGGTATGGGGTGCTGATGGCCCCTAACGCCTCCTTAGCGTACCCGACATATTCCTTGAGCTGCGTCGGGTCCAGCGAGTGGCCATAATCCGGATTACATTGAGCAGTTGTAAAGAGCTTCAGGTGTACTTCCAGCATCTTGGCTCCGCAGGCTACAGCCAGCCCTCCGACTCGCACGTTGGCCGAATGGTCAGAGAACCCGTCAAGATCGTACATGCCAATAGTCTGCAGCCTCAGATCTTGCATGCGAGAGGGATAGCAGGAAATACAGTGTAGCACCGCCCGTAGATTTGATCCGCGCGATCTCCACTCAGCCAAGTCACAAAGTTCATCGTGGGACGACATGCCGGTAGAGATAATTACCGGCTTCTCGGACTTAGAGACCGCTGAGATCAACTCTGTATCCTGGGCTTCAAACGACGCGACCTTAATGTAGTCCGCATAAGCCACAGCGGTAGGGAGATCTTCCACACTGTATACAGATAAGATCAGGTCAATCTTATGGTTAATGCAGCTCTCCCGAATTTTCGGGAGCCATTCACTCGGCACTTCATACTGGCGATAATTCTTGATATAGGCACCAGCATGCCTCCGTGCGGCAATCTGTTCCGCCTTGAATACCTGGAACTTCACCGCAGAGCATTTCGCCCACGCAGCATACATGACCAGCATGAGTGCCTGGTCTAGCCTGCCATCGTGCGACGACCCTGCTTCGGCAATGACATAAGGTGTTGAATCTTTCTGAACTGGAATCCAACGCATACTATTCCTCCTGTGTTTTTGCGTTCAACTCTGACGCTTATTATCTTCTGACTATTGCATCCGGCAATTGCAGGATAATCGACTTTCTCCATGCCTGATCGTTCGCGACCTGACAAATGGTTGAATCCGATATAATGATATCTTTCTGGATGGATTTAATGGATTCCCCCTGAGCGCGTCGTCGTCTAATCGCCTCGACCTGTTCGTAGGTTAATTTAGTTTTAGGATTCCGGCCCTTCATAACGCAATCAACCTGATTCAATTTATTCGATCCTGGGAATAAATGCGATGGCCGAATACACGGAGGGTTGTCGCAGCGATGCAGAATATGTAGTTTGTTTTCTATTTCTCCGTGCAATTGAGCCCACAACCAACGATGCACGCGATACGAGTACACAACCTTTTTGTCGTAATCGTAAAAGCTGAAAATGCCGTATCCGTTTTTATCAACACCTCCATTCCACTCCCAGCAAACATCGGGTTCTAGACTTGGAATGGTCGTTTTCTTGATCGCTCGCATAATCAGAGAATCAGGATTGCGCGTATTGCCCATTTCCTATTTCCCCTGGATCAAATCGGATATCTCACGAACGGTCAATTTGTCTTGTTGTACATCGCTCGCGTAAACGAAATCTTCCGCAACCGGCATCCCATGATAAGGGGACGAGGCCCACCCCCTCCTTGAGGGCAAGACAACATAATACCCTCGCTGATCTACTGTGCGGCTCATTTCCTCTGCTCCGATCAATCTCTCGCCCCATTTTTCCCCACCTGGACGACGACCAATCCTAACCGTTGGCCATTTTGGATCAAAGGCCATAGCTAAATCACTCACGTAGCAACTTCTCAGCTTTGGAATAAAAATCTCTCCCCCGATCATGTGCGAGAGCGCATGCTCTACGACGTCAACTGCCTGGTCTACCCGCATGATAAAACGAGTCATCCTAGCATCAGTCACTTTGAATGGCATCGCTGCCATTCGCTGCTCACTCCACTTGCACAGCACGCTCCCCGTTGATCCAAGGACATTCCCATAGCGAACACATGCCACGCGAGTTCCGCGAGGATAGGAAATACTATTGTACGATATCGCGATCTCTTCGGCCATCGCCTTGCTTTTGCCATAGGCATTTTCAGGCGCGACTGCCTTATCGGATGAAACAAATAATACCTGCCTCACGCCACATGTCGTCGCAGCCTCAATGACATTCTGAGTCCCGTCAACATTAGTTTTCTTCATCTCTATCGCTTCATCGTCGTCATTGTCCACACGCTTGAGAGCCGCAGCATGGATCACGACGTCGATGTGATTAAACGCTTGCTCCATTCTGTTTTTATCACGAACGTCCCCCAGTAGAACCTGAAACGCAGCGAACGATCCGAACCGTTCAACCATGCGAGCCTTTTTATGTTCATCTCTGGATATGACGCGCACTCGTTCAACTTGCGGGAGAGAAAGAAGACGCTCGGTCAGCGCCATTCCAAGAAATCCAGTTCCACCAGTTATCGCAATTCTACTCATAATCCCCCTGTTCTTTGTGCCCCGTCGATGGTCCGGAGAGCCTCATCACCAACCATCTCAACCGGCTACGGGACCAGAGCCGTTGCATGCCTTACGGCACGTCACCTATAGCTATTTCGTCTCTTCCACAAATTTATCAGTACCATTCACTGTGCATGATGTGCTTGAATGCCATTCAATCGTGACATTCCCGTATGCCTCAATTACACCCTCAGCCCAGAGCTTGTCACCCTCAGCCCAGAGCTTGTCACCCTCAGCCCTG
>ERZ1292625.415-Hain-H41-01um-R1-415-length-65426-cov-29_pt1 | contig 58483 bp, 92 predicted proteins | sample MGYA00564400_ERZ1292625 | MGnify/ENA primary metagenome ERZ1292625 (study PRJEB36523, sample SAMEA6512639) | groundwater metagenome | collected 2019-01-08 | study: AquaDiva: Metagenomics assemblies of 32 groundwater samples | reverse complement strand
CCCTGGCCCCTGGCCCCTGGCCCCTGGCCCCTGGCCCCTGGCCCCTGGCCCCTGGCCCCTGGGCGATGGAATGGGCAAACCTGAGATGAAGAGACGTGGACGAAAACTTAGGGGTCAATCTCCGAAGTGTGTCCAAGCGCCCAACTGACTAGAAAAGCCTCTGGGTGCCCAAGACGGTTTCTATGTTATGGAACGCTACTAGATCGTCTGTAACTAAACCGTTGTATACCTGATCGAACATTTCCGCTCCACAGATAATGCAGGACCAGCACTTAGCTGTATTATCTCTGTACAGGTGTGCCTTACCACGAACCCCACACCAGGAACATTGCTCGGGTCTGGGCCCGATGCGCGTCCTACTTCTGCCAGTTAAATCTGCTTGCTGCTCTACCCGGACCCTTGGGTAATGACGGACGTGTTCTTTAATACACTGAAGTGTCGCCCTAACCTCTATCTCCCACTGCTTACCCTGGGCACGTATGCCAGATGCCTGTTGTACCCATTCCCACACTGTTGGCGGCCGCGTCTCCAGATGAATAAACAGCCGATCTAGCTGTATTCGACTAAATCGGCTTACACTCTCGGGTCTAATCCCAAATCCGGCAGGAACATGATAATAAGGCCGCGAGGAGCGCAGACACCAGAAAAAACCGTCTAGGGCTTTTCTCCGCATATCTTCATATCGGTATGGGCACGTAACCGAGAAGGCCCCTCTAATATCTGCCCACATCCAGTCGGCCATCCGCCAGTTATCATCCAGGGCAGTCTCCCGAGCAGTGCTTGTGCTCATGCAACGAACACCCTCTGGACTACTGCGATCCCCAGAATCCTGTTATCCTAAAAACTCCTGGGAACCCCACCGCAAACTTTCCGTTCCCTACCTCAATCACCTTTTTCAGGTCCAGAGAAAGCCACGGGACCTCCAGCAGCGTTATCCCGAACGAATCCCCCAGATTCACCGTAGCCTTGATTGGCAAGAATACCATGGCCTTCCTCCTCTAGCTTTCACCACAACAGGTTCTCAGCCTCTCCCATCCACGAAGATACATCGCAGAGTCCCCCTCTGTCAAACCTGTCTCCATCTCTCCCCATCCTACCAGGGCCCGCGATACTCGCTCAACTATAGCTTCCAGTGCTGTTCTCCGTGCTCCCCGGGCTCTATCATGGGCTGTTTCTAGTCGGTCACTAATGTCAACCAGTGCCGCAAGAATCTCGGCCTGCACCACCAGATTGGGTTGCCGCAATGTCTCTACGGCAGGACGAAGTTCCTGTAATTCTGACTCAAATCGTAGCGCAAGAGCATCGGTTGTAGGTTCAGAGACAGGCTGTGGAGGGGACGTCTGCTTGACCACCCTCTCTTTACGTACAACCGCAGGGAACATTTCCTCCAACGCATCAATAGCGTGTTCAAAATCCTGACCTTCAATCTCCTGCACAGCCTCTTCGAGTTGCGATACTCGACTACTTAGCCTGTCTACACGGTCATCACTAGGGTTCTCTTTTCCCTCTTCCTCATCCAGATCTTCCTGAACCGCATCCAACCATGTCTGAATTTCATCCTCTACCAACCGTTCAAGCTCTTGCTGTACCTCTGGCGCCAAGTCTCCTTCAGTATCAGGCTCCAGGTCACGAAGGTACTCCAGGTGTTTAATCAATGCCTGAGTGTTCTGGCGGGTGATCGCTGGCACCAGTTCACCGTCTATTGTAAGGCGTTGCTTAAAACTAAATGCAGGAATCGGAGGTCGGGAAATCGGAGCTTCTATTACAAGCTGTTCTTCAAACTGTTCTTCAAGCTCTTGTCCAGGTTGTTCCCGCACGATGATACGGGGGCGCCGTGGCCGGCCCCTGGGCAACCCACTTACCCGCCTGTACTTTCTAGTTCTCTGCGGATCCGCACGCTCCGGGTGCAGCACTATATCTGGGTTGTTCCACCCATCTGCGGCCCTTCCCTCCGATGTTAGAGCGTAGAAATGCTTCTCGGCAAGCACCCCCGAGTCAACTACTCCCCGCTGATACGCCAGAGCAGTCTTTTTCATAAGTCTGACCCAACCAAGTTGCACCAGAGTATGAAAGCCACGTTGGAAGGACGGGTACGTGCTAAAGCGACGGGCAATCTCAGTGTTTGTACGCACTTCTTTGAGCAAATCCGCCGGAGACATACCTCCTCTCCCCGATTTCTCCAGCCGGTCTCGCACATATTCCCAGGTCAGAGGCATCACTTACCCTTTAACATAGGATGCATGTCTCTCGTTTTTTGATCAACTTCTCCCTCCACCAGTTGCACGTACAGATGAGGCATGACAGGAGATTGCCAGCCAAACAGCTCCTGTAGTTCTTTCTCTCTCATCCCCGCCTGGTACAGCCAGGTCACGACCCCCCTCCGAATCCCATGCCACCCTACTCCCTTGGGTATCCCCGCTGTATCTGCAAGACGACGGAATCGGATAGATAGGGACTGGACAGACAGATGCACTCCTTGAAGGGAAACAAACAAATATGGAGACTTACCGCGCCGCGTCTCTAAATATCTGTCTACAATATCCGACACATCCTCTCCCAAATACCGTACCCGCTCCTCTCCGCCCTTTGCGGTTCGAACCCGGATGTTGGGACGGATATAATCAGCAACCAACATCTCGGATAGCTCCTTGCGTCTTACCCCTAAAATTGAGTCTACAGCCAGCAGGGCCCGGTCCAAAGGGTTCTCTGAAGACGCTACAATGAGCCTGTTGACCTCATCTACGGTAAGCGCCACCCGTTGCGCCTTGCTGAGCTTCGGGATCTCTCTCTTGTCTACCGGCCAGGGCTGGCGAGTAAAGGCGAACAGTGATTTGAGAGCATACATGAGCCACCGGCGATACGTGCTTGATTGGTCTGCATAGGTAGCCAGGTACGCAAAAACGATTTGCCGGGAGTAGGAACCGCCCGCGCTTTCCAGGAAGTCCCGGGCGGCGCGAGCATAGTCTCTCTGAGTAGTGGATGAATAGCCGAGGGTTGTCAGATATGACTTATACTGAGCAAGGGTATTATCCATAACTATATTGTAATGTGCTATTCCTGTTTAGACACCAGAGTCACAGGATCAACCTTCGTTGTAAGTACAGATACCTCATACGGCGCAAACTCCTTCTCGATTGCGGTGGAAAGAGCATCGAGCTTGCTAAGTTGCCCCAAAAAGATACAGGCCGACAGCAAGGCATCAACAGCCCCCATGATACTATCACGGGTTCTCAAATTGCTTAAATCTACTTTTATGTCACGACTAAGCAACAACTGTCCGGCCCATCCCAAAAACACCAGGGATAGACCATCCAGGCGCAACTCTAAATAGCTCTCAAAAAAATCGTCGTTGCCTCGCTCAAATGCTTCTCGCAACTTTAGCAGTTCCTCTTTCCGGAATGATGCCAGCTTCGTCTGAAGATCTGAGATGGGCACTTTTTGCACGGGTTGCGAAATGGGGGATGCGAGCTTTTCTCTAACCACAGGCGTAGCAACAGCATGGCTACGCGTACCGACAACCTTGCGTGGCTTCGTTTTCCTCGGGATGGGCAGTGTTGGAAGAGTAGGCGCTGAAGCAGCAGGTGTTGGGACGAGAGATATCGGGACGACAGATGCCGAGACGAGAGGCGCCGGGACAACCAGGTCTTTCATCTTGGGCCACAGAACATTCTTGTTGTCAGGCGACATCACTCTGAGTAGCATTCCCGTCATATTCCGAACAAAAATGGCCCCAGTCTCGAAATCAACCAGATCAGGCTCGACCGGGCCCTGTAACACCTCTACCTTCTCCTCAGACGTTCCCATATTCAATTTGTTAGTACGACCAGGGCGAAGACCATACCCACACCGAATGCTATTATAGAAAGGCTGATAAGAGCTATCTGAAGGTCGTCATGCGGCCCTACGGATGCAAGGTCTTCGCAACCCACAGCCATTCGCGCATCAACACGTTTCCAGTATAAGTCTGACGCTTCCTTTTCGTCTCGGAGTCGTTGCTCTCGCCTTTTCTGTTCATCTCCTAAGATCCACATCTCTTAATGCTCCTTTACGACTAGGACTTCTGGACCATCATGTTCTGGTCCAAAACAACAACTGTTACGTTGTCGGGTAACTCAGATAGCAGGGGCCAAACAACCTCTGGGGCCAGACGGCCATTCCCTGTTCCAACCAGTGGAATGGCAAAAGTCTGAGTTGGCAATCGTTCTGCTACGTTTTTCAACTCCTGAACTGATTGCCGAATAAGCTCCACGCTTGCCGGCATCCTCCAGTGATGTTTAACAGGGAAGGAGAATAACCTTGGACCAAAGAAGTGGACCTTGTTGCCATAGTTTGAGATCGCCATTCCCAAAATGCCTTCGAGCCCATGAAACCTTTCTTTAGCCTGCAACGCTACGCCTCTACCCATAACAGCATCGCCTGCTTTAGTAACATATCCGTTCGTTGGTATACCCCGGAAATCAGCCTCAATATCCCACAAATTGCCTACTACAGTTTTCATCTGTCCTCCTTGTTATATCGAAGGCCATCAAGGATCGCAACCCAGCACCTCCTCTTCGACCTCAATCAAAATCACGCTGTTTAGCTTGTAATGTTGTCATTGTACCGCCTCCGGTTTGTACATCTTTACCATCTTTGCCCACATCTGGGCTATACAGTAGAGACACGGTTGCCTAGAGTATCCGCCTACCTGGAGGCTAAGGATAAAACCATCAATTTGCACGTCACATATGCTGATGTTATGGTGCCTACCAGCCTCCTCCAAGACTAAATGGGCCAGTGAGGAATGATGATCACTTCCCCAGACAGTCCCTGATGGAGCATTGAATAAAGGTGTCATCCCGTCGCCCTCCTTTATGCCTCCTCAACGGGCTTGATCTCTGCTACCTCCATCACTCTTGCCAGCAACATGGCCGACAGCGACACCGCATCTACAGCGTTATGGAGAAGATAGCTTAGCTCTCCCCGCTTCAAGTTGCCTCGTATCTCCTCGTCAACCTCATGACGGAGGTGGTTATAGAGCTGGCCCAGGTCCACATCCCGCCAGCCATCATCTTTCTTTCCCTCCTGTTCCATGTATGAGCCGAGGGCAAAGAGCATGGCCTGCCATAGCTTGGTCCGGCTCTCATCCAGGCGGGCCTTAGGAAGCGGCATTCTCAGACTCCAATCGGTACGGCCTTACCCTTATCACGGTGTATCCGTCAGGCTGGGCCAGGTCGTAGCCTTTCCAGCCATGAGACTCAACCACCAGGGAATCGTTGATGAACAGTAATCCTTGGCAGGCATCCTCGGCAGCTTTCTCCAGATTGCGCAAGTCCGCTTTCGTCGGAGGGTTCTTTGCAAGCCAGTCGGCCCATTGTCCCGGAGAGCGCGGGACTCGGGCACTAGCCGGCACCTTGCAGTAGAACCGGAGGTCAAGAAATACAGGGCCAATCAACATCGGGTGCCCCACCTGCTCCAGGATGGCCCCCTGTATCCGCTCCTGGTAGTCTTTCATCGCCAGGAACGACATGCTGGGCTTGCCCATGTGACGGACGTAGACCGACCAGGGCGCCGGAGGGCCAGGCACGGCCACCCTGTAGACGCCAGGTGACGGCTGCGCATTAGCCTCAGACAACGCCGCCAGAGGGTAGTCAGCCGGATTCACGCTTGCAAGCGCCATAGCATCCGCCACTCCCGCAGGGGTCTTCATTTCGATCATGCTGCCCTCTTGACTCCATGCCGCTTTTCTTCATAGGCGTCGCGGCTAACACAATCCGAACACAAAAGCCCTCCTACTTGCCTACAGTACGGTCCCACCTGGCAGCCACAGATGCACGAGCAAAGGACCATATCGCAGTCGTGGTCATGGAGGCTATCGACGATATCTTGTATGGAAATAGCGTAGGCCCGATACCGCTCATCCTCTTCGTGATGTTCAGAGTGAATATGAGCACTGTCCGCAGCCATGGCTTCGTCAAAAGTCCGACCGTTGGAAGCCCAATTACAGTATCGACAATGGTGCGATTCCCAGCGTTTACCATCAAACGCAGCCTTTATTTCGTTGTGAACACGAATAGATTCCTTTATGCGTTGCCGCCTTGTATCGTCCAACTTAGGCATGGTTACTCCTTCCGATAGCAGTGGACTTCCTCATAATCCAGCCGGTCGTCCCAGGACTCAGGATGCTTCTTGGCCTGGAGCGTTCGCCAGAAGCTCCTCGCCCACAGTTGCCGCCGCCAGTGATCTCGTAACTCGAAGCCCAGGCCCTCCATGGTGAACTTGAACTGTCCTGGCAAGTCAACGTACTGCCCATCTCGGATACACCCCTTGGAGATGATCACGAAGTTGCCACCGGGCCTGAGCACCCGCTGGCACTCCTGGAACACGGCCGTCACCGCTTCCCAGAACGCAGGGCCTTTCAGGTTGCCAAGATTCCCTTGGTTTTGAGTATCCATCGTGTAGGGAGGCGATATCCAGTTGCCACTTTTTACGTAATCTGTAGACCGTCTGGAAAACGTTTGACCATCAGCCACCCCTTTTCTCATGCGTTTCAGTGTCAGCTCACCCCCGTTACCTCCAACGGCGCTGCCTTCGTAGGGTGGGGAAGTGACAACCGCATCAATCCCCATCGCCCTGTCAGAATAGGCCCTCTGCGCCAGGCCAGGGTCATCGTAGTGGCCTTTCTTGGCGATGCCGCCGCCGTTCTGGGCTTGCTCGTATGGCGGTGAGGTAATCACGGAGTCCACATATCCCCTGTATGTTGCGCTCCCGCCATCCTGCCTGCTCTGGTTCTTATCCCGATCGCCGTCCTTAGCTTTGGACCTGTCAATCCCATCCTTCCCAGGACTTATGCTACCCTCGTATGGCGGAGACGTTATAACTGCCCCAACGCTATCCAGCGGCAAGGCTCTGGAATCCCCCTGCAAAATATGAGCCGCCCCCAAGCTGTGCCCGAGCATCGGCCCCACCGTCTGCATCTTCTCCCAGGACTGCCTGGCCACCTCAACCCACTGGGTTTCCTTTTCCACCAGCACCACGTTCCGGCCCGTGAGGCACCCCACAAGCGAGCTTCCAATTCCACCAAAGGGGTCCAGCACCGTGTCACCTTCCGCCCAGATGCTATCACCGATCTTAGGACGCAACGGTTTCTGGCAACACTTGCATTTTGCGAAGTTGAGTTTTGACACGTCGTAACAATTCACTCTTAGCTAACCTCCCCCCATGAGCATGGTTATGACACATGTGACACAAACTAATCAGGTTAGTGCCTACATTCGCAAATGAATTGTGTAAAAAAAGCCGGAGCGAGCTAATATGATGGACCTCAAGAGGTACAGCCTGTTTGCATACTAGACAACGCCATCTATCCCGTTTCAAGATAGCTTTGCGTATCATGTCCCAATCGGGACCGTAATTTGGTGCAACGTTCCCCCATCCGCCGCGCCAATTGGGATTGCCTGGCCCCGCGTATCGTTCCCTATAAGCTCTACCCATGCACCGAACCGAACAATATTTGCGTTTAGTTCCCCCCATCGCTTCACCACAGATAATGCATCGGCGTCGTTGCGATAGACGCCATTGTACAGAACACCGATACGAACAAAACTGCTGACCACTCTTCTGGGGCCTCCAAACCTGACCACAGTATTTGCAATCACGTGATGGGCCCTTTCGAGCTTCATCCCTGCATAGCCGCGAACAATACTTTTGACTGTGCTCATTCTCTTGGAAAGAGGTATCGCAACCAGGGCACACAGTCGTAACCCTTCTATCCCGACTATACCCATAACAAGCCTTGGAACAAAACTCCCTATCTTGACTGCCGTAATATGTAAAAGGCTGCTGACACCAACTACAGGTTTGATAACGAGGTTGACGCCCTCCATGAGGCCTACGCTGACTAACCCCCCAGCATTGCCGAGAGCAATAATGGCGAACCACATTCCTTGCATGGTTAAACGTGGTTTGACACTGCCTACAGATGCTTTCAACTTGTTCCTTCGTTGCAGTCACACCAATCCACTCTTCCATCTAAGGCGTCTAATATATCTGTAGTGATTATAACATAATGACTGCCTTGTGTGTACCGCTCGAATATCTCCAGCATCATTCCGATGTGGGCCTTGGCGGGGAATGACATAGCTTCTGGGACAAAGAGCCGCCGACGCAGGGCCTTGTCAGGCTTGAATCGGAGCGTCGGGATGGGCGGCATTGTACTCCTTTCTCTTGGCCAACTTCCTTTCGGCAGCCTGGGGCCTCTCACCCCAGGACGTGGGGCGTAACTCCATTCCGCGTGCATTCGGAGTCCCGCACCTTGGGCGTATCATCGTTGGCACGTCGCGACACGCCTTTACCCCACCTACGCTGCGTGTCTACTCTTCCACCACTGCCGCCGCATCTAAAACGGATCGTGGTCCTCCTTAATCCGGCGCCATGCCTCTGCGAGATCGTCAATCTGGGAGTCGTCGGTCACTCCCAGGAACGCCAAGACATCGGCCTTGGTCATCTCGAATTCTTCGGCCCACCGGTACAAATCAGCGAAGGTCCCTGGATTAGCCCCCTGACCTTGGGGCTCCGAAGATTCAGCCGGTGAATCAGCCGCCGTATCGGGGGATGCTTCTTGTTGAGATTCCCCCCTATCCTAGAATCAGCGACCGTCAGTGGGCTTCAGCCGATACTGGTTACGACCCATGTAGACCCTCGCTTCTATCAGACCCCTGCGGGCAAGAGCTTTTAGTGTGGCATCTCGTACCCCAATGAAGCGGCACGAAGCCCACACCCTCGTTACTCTTGACAAGGCTGTTGTTTGTGCTGGATTTAGTTTCAGGTCAGTCACTACTCTCCTCCACAAACTCGTACTGCGCCTCGAAGGACACGTTATCGCACTTCCACTCCTGCCAGTACTGATCACCACCGAATCTAATAAGCCACTCCCCGGTATCCAACTGTCGAGCTTGAACCTCAGGGGATCGCTCACGAACACGCCTCCACTCAGCTTTTAATGTGGTCATTTACCGTCTCCGGTCTGTACGTCTTTACCATCTTTGCCCACATCTGGGCTATACAGTAGAGACACGGCTGCCTAGAGGCTCCGCCGACCTGACTGCTAAGAATCCGATTGGCCAGCCACACGCCACAAAGACTGACGCTTGGGGTAACGACTCCCTCCCGTGTGCGTAGATGCGCCAATGACGAATAATCCTCGCTTACCCAGACGGCCCCCGCCGGTGCGCTGAACAATGGTGTTGACATATCGTTTTCCCTTTCCTAGAATTTCGGCCTTCTATTCGATGCTCGTGTTCGGGGCGGCGCTCTGGTCCCAATCCGCTATTAACCCGGACATTTCCTCGATACTGGGTAATGCAACATCCGCCTGAGGCCTGGCTGATGCGACTGCTGCCTTGAGCCTGAGATAGGGACAGAAACACTCTCGATCAACCTGAATGTTATATGATTCGACCTTAGCTATGAACGCTGCCGCCGCCTCTAACAACTCATCGGGGTTGGCTGTCATTGTCATCACTGCCTCCCTCTATCATCTGAAATCCTCAAAGGCGCAGATAGCATCGTACCGCCCGATTACCCAACGAGCAAACCTGCGTAACTTTGATTATGAGGATGCTTGTCCAGGGCACCATTGGCCTATAACCTTATTACCGATGGCCCACGAGGTGAAGGCGTTGCCACCCCACAAAACGCGTGTTGCTCCGCACCTATCGCATCTTTGTCCATTACTCCTTGTTCCAGGCTCACGCCAGAGTATAGGGCGATGTCGTCGTCTTGGGGTAGTTGGTTTCTCCGTCATTGCTACTCCTCGTCCTCTCATGGATAGTCAAATGAGGCTTCGTATTCAACCTGATACCTCAACTGATTGAGGTACTTCTGGCAGCTCTCGCAGAAGGCCGACTTTAGCCCGCCTGGGATGTAGGAGCCACTGGTGGGGTTCCCGCATCTTGGAGAAGAATAATCTGCCATCAGGAACCACCTTGGCCAGTGTTGTTGTCCCCCAGGTACAGAGCTTCCAGTTCTCTGAAGGTCTCTGTAACTTGAGCCTGGAGCCCCTTAATCCGGTCTCTTAAAATAGAGGCACGCATCTCTGTCTGGGTATCATGTACAGCATATTTACCCTCTGCCCTCCCCCATTTGTTTCTGGTTATAAGGTAGCCCCAAGCCGCATAAGTTCTGTTAGGAAATCCATCCTTTCTAAGACTTTGTTGGTTCCACACACGACCATCTGATGCAAGCGCAAGCTTTTCAGTCTTTCCTGTGTAGGCATCAACCAGGGTCGTTAATTCAGGCTTGCCAATTTGTTTTGTTGCTTCTGCCATGGCTATACCTCCTCCTGCGCGAGATACCCATTCTTTTCCAGCATGTCCTTACAGAACATCCCGATGATATTCTGGGTCTTCCCCTCGCTCATCAAGAGGTCTACTTGAGCCTTGACAAAAGAAAGCGTTAAACTCCCGTACCCGAAATCCACCAGGTTCTGCCGAATCGCCTCAATGGTCTCTGTCGTAATCTCTTTCACGGTTACTCCTCCTTCGGTTATTGTGCGTGTCCGCAGATGGATGGTTTTACCTCACCACTGTCTGGAGACCCAACGGCGCCAATATCAGGTCTGCAAGAAAGCCCGGTGCCACGCTTTCGTCAGGTTCAATCCGGGATTTTGCCAGTCCTATCGTATTTCATGGTGAAAGGCTTTCGACGAGGGGCGTAGCCTGGATTAACCACCACGTATCACGTGTTGGGCTCCTTGTCGGCCCTATACGATGCCCTTCAATAACCCATGTGTTTGTTGCTGGATCGAATTGCATCGAGGGCAATAGCTGTGCCCAGCCCCGCAAAGCAGCCTCCGCCTCGCGTAGCGAAACATGGTGTCCCAGATTGATTGGCTTACCTCCGGTGAGTGTTTCAGTATCGGACATTCAGCCCTCCTTCCTTCCATGCCATCATAATACCACAATATTCTTAGACTATCAAGGGGTTTTCTATGGTTTCGTAAGAGTATTACAGCCCAATCGCAGGAGACTTACATAATGCAGATGCCCTGGAAGGCCCACGAACTGGCTAGAGGCACCCTGAACACGCGGGTGCATTGTAGAGGGGCGAAAGTGGCCTGTGTTAAGGCCTCAGCGTGGCTGTGGCTCTACGTCTCAGGACAACATAAGGCCCCTGTGTCACGTCTCACAGGGGCCTAAGCCAGGAGGTGGGAAGATGAAGGCTCTGTCATCTCCCACACCCACTATATCACGAGCCCCAGGCCCCTGTAAAGAACCGCTACTACGCACCACTGCGCTTACCAAGGTCATCAAGAACCTCCATCACGTCGGCCAGGGCGTGGGCTACGATACATATAGCCCCAGCATCCACTAGCGCCTTCGCCTCACGCACCTGTAAAGGGCTAAGCTGTCCATCAAGACTTTTGACCTCTATTGCCAGGAAACGACCTCGCCGGCCACGACGATTAGGACGAACCGAATCCAGCGGCACACACGCAAGAATGTCAGGCACCCCCCTGCGCTGCCAGGGGTGCCCATGGACTTTCAACACCCAACAGCCACGGGCCTTCAGCAAAGCCACAATCTGAGCTGTCAGGGATGCTTCAGTCGGCATCCTCAGAACCGCCCACATTGCCCTGGGAGACCGCCGGGCCCCCCGGCCTGCGTTAGAGGGGGTGCTAGGGGAACGAGCCGTGCTGGAGCCTCGCCTGGGCCTCGCCGGGGCGGGTTTTTCCGGGGGCGTACGGTCCCTGCTGCCCTATCCACCGTCACCGGCTTCCTCATCCTCCTCCGACACCTTGAATCGGTCACGTAACAACTGCTCAGCGTCTTCACGCTCCTTGATTGCCACTTGCCGTAAGCGTTCCCTAACCCATGAAGAGAGAGAAATTCCAGCCAACTCCGCAGCATTCACGAATACCTGTTTCTCGCGTGCCCCAACACGTATTTCCAGGTGCTCATCTAACGCCACCTCCCGGCGTGGCTCTTTCCAATAAGGGCTATGGCACTTCGGATTGGCGCAAACCTTTGGCTCCTTCCCCAAACTTTTGGGATGCCACTCATAGCTACAACGAAGACAATGAAAGAATGTGGATGTAACTTGCTGCTTATACATATCATTACTATAGCATACATTTTTTTACTTGTCAAGCTAGTAAAATCTTTACAAAAAAAGTGGCGGATACCCAGCGATTCGTCTTTACAAAAAAAGTGGCCTCTACCCAGCGATTCGTCTTTACAAAGCGGTATAATCAGCGCATTCTTCTTTACATAGGTGATGAGTGCGTCTTTACAAAAATGGTACAATCAGCGCATTTCTCTTTACAAAAGTGGTACAATCAGCGCATTCTTCTTTACAAAAGTGGTACAATCAGCGCATTCTTCTTTACAAAAAGTTGCGGATTGGCGCCGCTTCGTCTTTACAAAAGCCGTGGATACCCAGCTCCCTCACCACTGCACTCCCAGGGGGCTTGCGGGTTCGCAGAGCACAAGGGATTCCCGCGCCCTCGTCATGCCTACGTACATCAGCCGAATCACGCTATCTCGCGCCTCGCCATGCTGGGCCCACTCTCGGGCACCCGCATAAGACAAATCGGGGAATAGATATACCCGATCCGCCTCCCCTCCTTTCACGCTGTGGATCGTGCCTGCGATTATTTGTGGCGCTCGCTCAAGGACGCCATACCCACTCTTTTCTACGATAGCAGCAGTATAGCCCAACCCCCTTTGCAGTTTGGGTTCAGAATGTTCCACAAGCCACGCCGGGGCGATTTTTAGCATCTCAGGCACTATGTCGGTCTCGAAAAGGGCATAGATAGCCTCCAGCGCCATCTTCTGGTCATCCTGTATTTTCTCTTCCAGATGGGTCTTAACACCGGAACGCAAGACACCCTTGACCTGTAACCCCCCCATCCAACGCTTCATCTCGGCGCCAGTCCAGCAAAATGCAGGATCGGCCATCCACTCCAACACAGGAATATCGAACAGGCCATAAGGCTTGAGATAGGCCAGCATCTTTTCACGGGCACTGACACCTCGACGTGGATGTAGAGGATTCCAGTCACCCCGCCGGCGTCTGTAGGGATTATGAAAGGGCAGCCCTCCTTCCTTCAGCACGGCCAAGAGCGGACGAAGCATGTAAGCACAGGAAGCCAGGACCATAAGCGTTTGACCCTGCCGTAGGAAACCCTCCATATCGCGCACCACCAGTTCAGGACGCGTGTAGGGAATGGGCAAACGGGTAACCATACCCTCGGCATCGCGGGGCAGATATGTCACCTGCTCTCGATAAGCGCACTGCTCGATCCAGGATACGGTCATCCTATGGACCGCACGAGGTATACGATAACTCTGGCCCAGGACCCGTCGGTTCTCTGGAGGTACAGGTGGCTCCAAAAAAGCGTCTGGCGTGGCCCCAATAAACCGATAGATGCACTGGTCCGCATCCCCCGCCAACACTGTAAAGTCCATAGACAGCGCCCACTTCCTCCATAGGGCGAGCTGGAGCCGCGTGCAGTCCTGCGCCTCGTCCAGGAAGCCTATCTGGGGGTCGCCCGGGGCGTGATCCAGGTCCCTGTGGGCCACCATAAGCAGGTCCGTAAAGTCCAGAAAGTCGTTGGCAGTCTTCCATTCCTCCCAAACCTGAGCGAATTTCCGCACATGCTGAGGCCAGGTATCTTCTGGAGCCAAGTGAGCACGGAGACGATTGTATAAAGCAAGAAGCTCATCGCCTGGGAGAGATTTTTCAGATTGCACGTAGGGATCATCCGTATCAGCACCATCTCCATCTCCATCTCCAGACATTTGATAGTAAGATCTTGCCCCCCCCGACTCATTCCACTCCTTTAGTTTTGATTCAGCAATGACCGGCCTCCCCAAAGCGTGAAAACACAGGGCATGGAGCGTGCCAATATGCTCTCTTGGAATGGCTACGCCACGACTTGCGATCTCAATAGCGGCAGCACGGGTAAATGAAGCCACAACTATGCGGTCCTCTCCTGTTTTATCCACTGCACGGTCAATTTGCTCCGCCAAGTAGGTTGTTTTACCTGTCCCGGGCGGCCCGTACACACGGAATTCCCGTTGGGCGTTAGAAGAAATCATCCAAACCCTCCCAGTGTCCCACCAAAAATCTCTCCGTACTATAGGGTAGGAAAGTACCTATGCCTATCCTTTTTTTAGAGCCGTTAAATAGCAGTCCAGGTCATATTAGGTACCTTTAGTACCTTTAGAGTAACCTTTAGGTGAAATACCTTCATTTTATATCTATATTTAGACCTGGAGGGGATTTAGGCGTTTTGGAAAAGGGAAAGGCATAGGCATTTTCCTGCCTTATAGTAGGGGGTGTTTTAAAGATGCTTAGGGCAGCTCCCAGAGCCACCGGGAGACTGAGGACTTGGTCTTTTTAACGTAGCGCGATTGTGTGCTGGCGACCGCGCCATGGCTCCGCAGTAGTAGGGCCAGGTCCTTGACCTTGATTACTTCCCCAAAAGCTCGGAATACGTATAGGCGTAAAGCAGTGCTGTTGACCCATAACTTACCTGTATCTGGGTCTCGCAGGGGCGGCATCATGTCGGTCATGATCCCCATCGCCACTTCCCAGTCTTCGCTTACAGGTTGGTGCTCCAGGAAAGATTGAAGCCATACTGCCAGCATGTGGTTGCCTGAACCCTCTGGCCCTATATCTACAGTCTCAGTTGCTTCTAGGATTCGGGTCACTAGGTTGTCCCATGCTATGCCCTTCATTCTGGCCGGGACAGCCCTGAATCCATCAACAAAGCGACGCCTGAACAGGTTCTGGTCCAGCAGGTTATTTATGGCGCCCAGGTCAATGATGCGCTCCTCATCAGCCAGCATGACTCGAAGTCGGTAAAATCCTTCGGATAGTTGGCCACTGTGGTTCCCCTGATACTTTTCGATTGCCACCAGGGTAACTCCCCAGAGCTTGCTCAACCCAGCGAGGATGGTGGTCCGTTGGTCTTCCGAGGCGGTCTGTTCGAGACCCCCCAGCTCGCGCAGTGCGCTGGTTTGCTCATACGGTTCTCGGGCTTGCTGTATCGTACGCTGATAGTAGTTGAGGGTTTTAAGATCGTCGCCACGGCGTCGTCCAGCTTGGATAAGCAGGTCAGCGATTTCCTGATCACTCCAGCCTACCGCTGCCGCCCGGCTCGCCAGGGCCATGTCATAGCCGCTTGCGGACTGATCTGTAAGGTCCGGGCGTTTACCCTGGATGGTTCGCAGAAATTTTGGGTCAATCTCTTGAAGGGCCAGGAGCTTATCGCTGGGAGGGGATGCGTCAGGGTTCAGTACCAGCTGGGCACCAGTTGCACCCTTACTTGGGGACCGGGTGGGGGGTGCTTTGCTTTGCGTCTTTCTGCTTCCATACCCCAGGGTAGCTTGGGAAATGTCCTCCAGAGTATGGTGGGGCCCGTTGGATAGGAGTAGTTGGACTGGAACGGGGGTGGACTGCTCCTTATTGTTTGTGGTGCCGGGTACTCGCAATAGTCTTGCCAGGTCTCCCGTGGAGTCTATCGCATATCCTGATTCTGCTGCGAATCCCTGTAGTTTGATTTGCCAGGCTTGTGATAGGGTTCGTGCTTGGCGCCGTTCTGCTTCATCGCGGAATATCCAGGGTCTATCGAGTAGCCACCATGCCTGTAATCCATGTCCGCTATGAACGATCAGAGTGGGAGCAAGAGGTATGGCGTTGACTATTGCCATTGCCGCATCCTGGTCCGGCGGGAGATTCGGTTTTTTGTGGACTGGGTGGGCTATATCTATGTCAGCCCACAGGCCAACGATACCGGCTATCTTGTCCTGGGGGCAGCGTGCATTTGGTCCATAATTCCGTGGTGACAACCCAACACCAATGTACAAATCGGTCCTTGCTCTCGATTTTGAAGGGGTTCTAACCGAAGGTTTCTCAAGAATAGAAACAACTGCGTCTAGGCTCTGAGCCCACCAGGAGCGTTTTGCTGGTAGGGTCCAGAGTAGAATATAGCTAGATGCGGGTTTTGCGCTAAACAACGCCTCAAGAAAAACCTGGGTATCGTTCACAATGATCCTGCACGCATTATAGGTTCAATACGCTTCTCGGGGTGACTACTCCGTCGCCTTTAGGCGACGGCTTCTCAGGCAACTCCATCCACCGGCGGAGTTAGCGCCTGAAGGCTCAGTCCGAGCCGTAGGATTTCCATGGCAGAAGCATGATCGCGACTGACCGACAACCCACAAGCAAGGCATCGGTGCCAGCGGTTCCAAAGTTTCTTGGGTACTCTGGCGCCGCAGGGACACCGCTGGGACGTGCCGTTGGGGTTCACCCTGACCAGCCTTCTACCGGCGCTTTCAGCCTTGTAGTCCAGCTTGGCCAGGAACCCGCCCCATCCGGCGTCGTGGACGGACTTGGCTAGCATCCCGCCGGCCAGTCCCTTGATGTTCAGATCCTCTACGGCAATCAGGTCAAAGGTGTTGACCAGCTTCCGGGAGACCTGGTGGTGAAAATCGGACCGCTGATTCTTAATATGCTGGTGGACTCGCTGGAGGGACTGTACTGCTTTCCGTCTTCGGCCACTCCCCTTCTTCCGGCGAGCGATCTTGCGCTGAGAGCGCCGGAGCACGGCCTGGGCTTTACGGTAGTGCCGGGGGTTTTCGATAACCGTACCGTTGCTCAGAACGGCGAAGTTTTCCAGGCCAACATCAATCCCAGCGGCTTCTCCGGTGTGAGGCAGTGGTTCAGGAATTGCGGCCTCGGCGCTGAAGCAGGCGTACCAGCGCCCGCACTCTCGCTTGAGAGTCACGGTCTTGATCTGGCCTTCAACGGCACGGTGCAGCTTGACCTTCAACACCCCCACGCTCTGAATGTAGAGCTTGCCGTTCTGCCGGAGTTTGCACCCATCCCCATAAGCTGGGAAGGTGTAGCTGTCGAACCGGCGGCGGGACTTGAACCGTGGGAAGCCAGGCTTCTGCCCCACCCTGACCCGGCGGAAGAAAGCCTGGAAGGTCTTGTCCACTCGCCGCAGCACGTCCTGGCAGGCCGAGTAGTTAGCCAGGTCCAGGTCGCCTGCGGCTCGAATCTCCCGGATTTGATTGGCCTGGTGGTAGTAGTTGAGGGAGACCTGCCCCATGCGCCAGGCGTCCCGGCGTTCTTGAACGGCGGCGTTATAGAGGACGCAGGCTTCCGTAAGCTGACCTTCCAGGGCGAGGCCCTGCAACCTGGTGGGGTAGAGCCGGTACTTGAAGGTCTTACGCAAAGAAATCCGTCCGTTTCCAGCTTCGCCACCCGTTACAATGGCAAAGCCGGTAACGGACGGCTCATATCCAGTATACCCGAAAAGGAGGCAAGCGGCGATTCCTCTGCCAGCTAAAGCAGGCAGTCCCCTCGCCGCAATAATATGGGGTTGTTGTATAGACGCGTTAGTTATTAGGCTCCGCCTTATGAAACAATCCTGGGGACCTACACGGCGCGCCGGCAATACAATCTTCATGGACCCAGCGTTGTTGTGGATTTGCCTTTTTGATATGATGTTGCTTATCTGCAAGCGACATTCTGTCCCAATGGTCTGAACATAGCGTGTCCGAGTCTTCGTTTATGAGAGTCCAGAGTGTTGCTGTTGGAGACTCGAGGAGTTGATGAAGGCGGGCGCAGCCTGCACAGTGGGCAGCCAACAAGGTGGTTTGCCCGTCTGGGTGATACAAAAGGTACTGGTATGACGCAAGGGTTATCTTATCCACGGCAACGCTGACCTCCACGGGCAAGGGTTATGCGTAGACCTTCGCCCGCTACGCGGGTCCTATCACCGGCGGGCGTACTTTTCGCCCGCCGGTGATACTTCTGTCATCTCAGGCCGGGGTTTCGTTCAGCACTGCGTAGTCTGTCGAGATCGTATTGATGTGCTTGGACAACGATAAGCCCAGCGTGTGAGCGCGCTCCGCATCCTCCGGTGATAAGGCTCCGACTGCCCGTGCCGTGGCGACGGCATAAGCAATCCCCTCTTCATTTTTGGTGGAGCGTAGGGTCAGCTCGGTCTCCACTGCCCAATATCGATAGCCTTTAGAAGTAAGGCTCAGCAAGTACGCTTTTGATGAATTAACACTTGTAGGTGGTAACGTCACCGCCATGGGCAACCTTTCGCCCGGCACCATTAGAAAGATGACCCGCATCAGTTTGCAGGCTTGTCCCCGCCCTCTTTGGTCGCTCTTGAAGAAGCTAAGCGGGCAGGTGTAACAATCCCCGCCTGGCGTGCCATACCCGGTGTTGCTATCGTGGGAGCTGCAATCGGGGGGGGATCCGCCGTGCGACATTTCGAAAGTCGTACTCCAGTAGGCGCGTTGCAGGGTTTGATAGATAATCACTCCCCGCAGCACTTTGATTTCATCTGGGGGGTCGGCTACAATCTGCCAACTCAGGCCGCCTCCGCCAGGCACGCGGGCCCGGGTCAAATCGAACTGAGTAAGTTGGGCGCCGCCCAGAATCTCGGCGAGTTCCGCTGCAATATCGCGCCCGCCTTGCTCCAAGGCTAGGTAGCGATTGGGCTCGATAAGGGCGAGGGCAGCGTTTGGGTTGTCCTTAGATTTCGCAGTCATTGTTGTCCTCCTTCATCGTCCTCTATTGTCTCAACTTCGTCTTGTTCTTATTCCCACAACCTCATTGACTTCGAGGTGTTTTGTGTTAGGGAATGGCGATCCTGCCTCTGCCAGTTCCTTGTAATACGCCGATAGGCTCTGAAGGTTGAACCGAGGCTCCACATAGTCCTTCAAGCCAAGAGCCCGCAGCGCTCGACAAGCTGCTGGGTAGTTCCCGTCTGTGGGCCGTACCCATAGCTGACGGTGCAGATAGATCGTGGTCCCGTTTATGTGTATACTCTGGACACCAGCTTCAACGAAATCAGCTTTGAGTGTTTCCTCTAAACGTTCAAGGTCAGGCTTGATTGCCTTCAGCTCAGTTTCAAGGGCTTTGCTCTTAGCTGTCAGGTCCAGGAATTCTTGCAGCTTGGCATTATCGATTTCTTCACCCTCCTTCTGGCGCGCTCAGGCACCGGTCTTCAGGTCTTGCAGCACTCGGCTTATCACCTCCTCTCGCTCCGCCAGCGCTCGATAGACCTGGCGGTCTACTGTGTGGTCAATGATCAGGTGGACATACGTGACATTGCACTTCTGGCCTGGGCGGTGGAGACGGGCTCGGCTCTGGAGATAGTCGCCCAGGCTAAAGCCCAGACTGTAGTAAATGGCGTACCTTGCCCGGGTGAGGTCTATGCCCACTCCTCCGCTCTGTATCTGGACAGCCAGGATGGGAGGGGCATCATCGCTTTGCCACTCCGCCAACTCATTGACACGTCCTGATAATTCTTGACTGGTCCTCCCCAGTGATATAGCTACTTCATGCACCATATCGAGATCGTGCCGGAACCGGCAGAACACAACAACGGGCTCCGTAGGCGCTAGCTCTTCCAGCGTATCTCGAAGTAGCTGGGCTTTCTCTGCGCCAACCCGGATTTCCTTGCTATCCTCTTCAACTTTGGCGAAGCCAGAGGTGACTTGTTGAAGTCGGAGCAGGCGGACCAGAGCGTTTGCTGCCGTTACTGTTCCTGCTTCGAGTTCGGCGATGAGGTCTTTGCTGAGGTCCCGGTAGATGCGCTTGCCTTTCCCCTCTAGTAAACCGATGCGTTCCACGTCCAGAGTCTCAGGCAAGTCCAAGACCTCCCGGCCTACCTGAAAGGCTAGAGAGCGGAACTTAGTCTGAAGCTCTTCTTCGTTCTGCCAGCCGATAATCTCGTATCCGCCATACCCGCCCATGATGGCATAGCGACGTTTGAACCTGTTGGCGCTGGTGCCGAACACCGACTTGTCGAGGAACCGGTACTGGGCATAAATGTCAAGGGGGCTATGGGGCATCGGTGTCCCTGTGAGGCAGAGCCGATGTTTTGCGCTGTTGGCGAGACGCGAGGCGAATAGGCTGGCCTTGCCGCCTGCCATTTTAATCCGCTGAGATTCGTCCAGCACCACCAGGTCCCAACTTTGCGCCAGCGCCCATGACCGAAAGGGTTCTCTCCAGACCGACTCATAGTTGATGATGGTCACTATGGTCAGGGATTTTAGCGCAACGAGTTGAGATAAGCGTTTGGCGATATCATGTTTCATCTTGACCGAGCCCACACGCTTACCGAGCTGACAAACCTCCCAGGATATGAGGCCATGGGTTGCTATTTGCTTGGGCCATACATCGACTACGCTGAGTGGGCAGATAATGAGTATGCGCTTATAATTGTTATAAGCTATTATGTCAATGACAACCTTGCTTTTGCCTGTACCCATATCCATTGCCAGCATCACGCCGGGGCGCTGGTAAGCGAACCAGAACGCGTTCTTCTGGTGTTGCCATGGTGGAGTGCGGACCTTGGGGATGTTGAAGGGATCGCTGAGGGTTAACTGAGGCTCTGTGGTAGTCATAGCTCTCCCTCTGTCAGGAGTCCGAAGGGACTACTCCGAATGGCGTGCATCAGTGTACAACCTTCTTTTTTGTTTTGTCAAGACTTGACAAGAATGAGTTTGTAAGATATTCTGGTCGCAGGTTTATCGCAGGAGGGCTGTATGACGACGATTTGGAAAGAGGGCTTTACTCAGCGTTATCTAATACGGTGGGGCAGCAAAGACATGAGCAGCGTGGTAGCGACGATACCGAGGGCTATTGTTGAGAGGGCAGCCCGGCGAAAGGGGTTAACTCTATCCGACTTCGTAACGCAACATGAGATAGAGTATGCCTACGATAGCATAGAGGAGGAGTTCAGGGCCCGATTTGTGGAGAAGGAAAAACCAGATGCGCCAGCCCCGAAGTCTGTGAATGCAGTGAGTGTTGATTCCTAGAACTGCTTCCGGGCTTCACTGTCCATATCCTTCCATGTGGCTGCACACTCTTTCATCCCTCTACCCTCTTTCATGCATACACCAACAAATTTGTTATAGGGCGATGGCGCTCGTTTCTTTCCACTCTTGCGTCCCTCGTCCATCTCTAACTGGAATAGCCGGTCATTTTCACAGTCGGGTAGAGCCACGAGAATTGCTTGAAACGCAGCTTGCTCTTTTGGGTCCTGAATATGCTTCGCCTCAATCGCCAGGATGTGTTTGAGTCCCGGCGCCAGGCAGACAAGAGACGCTTTAGGCATTTCCTTCTTTCTTTGCGTCTTCTAGCGCCTGGTTGAGTGTGATTGTCCCGTTCGCTACTTTCTTGGCGAGCACTTTGAGCTTGCCCACATCTACATGCCCACCTTTGCATCTCCGGCCCAGGTCCCAACTCTCATTAACAATCGTATCCAGTCTTCGGGCCGTGTCCTCTGCCATCTGCTGGTTTTGTATTTCTGGTAGAATCTTGGCAATCTCTCGGATCCTCTCAGAGAGGTCTTTCTTTCCAAGCCGTTCAGCAGCTTGTGCGGCGTCCTCCAGGCGATCCTTCGACACCCTCAGCACCCCAAACCCTCCCAGCCCTTTTGCCAGCCCTTCCAGGTGTCCACGAGCCAGTATCGTGTTGTCGGCAATGGTGCATCCGAGACCGGGTGGAGGAGTGATGGACTGTGGGGGGGCAGCAAGAGCTGGAGCAATAACCTCTGAACCTTCAGTAGTATCCAAGCTAGCCTGCGTCGCTGGCTTCTTCCTTGCCATATCTCGCCGCAGGTTCTCCATACTGCTCAGCCCACCGCCCACGGTAATCACCCGTTCCCATGGGAATTTTAGGATGGCAGAGGCAGGGAACATCACAGGGCCTTTCCTTTTGCCTGTTACGAATTGGACCACCTCGCACCTCGCACGGGTAAACTCTATTTCAGTTTAGGGGGGTTGGTTCTATAATACAATACAAGCCCAGCCCAGCGTAAGGAGCGTGGAATGACTGTCTTTTCGGATAACGCCCAAAAGTTTGAGGAATACCTTTCAACGGTTGGCACCATTCCTGTGGTTGAGGCGACAGACTGGATGACGGAAAACTGGGTTGGCGATGCTCCGAAAGGCGGTACGCTTAACCTGGTCCTGGCATCAGGGCTAAAGGGCAAGTTTCGTAAATGGCATAGAGAAGGTGACGTTCTCATTTGGGGCCCTCCGCTCAGCCCGAGCGGTCCAGCGGGCGGTGCAGCGAACGCTTCTCAGAATATTCTTGAAGACCCAGCCGACCAGTTTGCGAATGTCGGCATAACCATGGGCATCTCCGAACACTTTGCCAAACCTGCTGCTGCCTATGTTTCCGCTTCGTATGATCTGTGGGACCCAGTCCAGGTATGGGACGGCCTGAAAATGTGCCCTGAGATCAATATTACTCAGAGAAAAAGATGGTGGCAGACCTGGACATCCAGGACTCAAGCAGTGGTTACTCCAGAACTTGAAGGAGAGGTAAACCGTGTATCTGTAGTCAGGGCATCAGATGGTAGGGCCGAGGAGACTCGTCGGCAGCGCAGGTATATGGCCGTGGATGGGGAGATAGTTCTAGTATCTTCGGATGATGAGTCAGGCATGTCGTTGTCTGAAGCAGAACGGATAGCGCGGCTCCAACTTCAAGCACGGGGTGGCGCGCCACCCACGGGGGATCCGATTCTTGCCACGCTCTTGACACAGACTGGCGAGACGGATCGCAAACGGATGGAGATTGACCAACAACGTTATGCGTCAGTCCGACCTGATGCTGAAGTGGAAACACGGATACAGGCGCTTCAAAGGGAAAGTGAGGCTCGGATCACGGCTATGCAACGCGAGTTTGACATGCGTGTTCAACTTGTGGAGTCTAACTTCAAGCATCAGTTTGAGCTATCACAGGCTGAGTCTCGTCATCAGATGGAGGCGATAAATCACAATCTGGAACGGTTGCTTACCCGTCCTGTCCAAGAGGAAGACCCAATCACAAAAGCGGATAAACTGGTTCCTGGGTTCGGGATGTTCATGCAAAAGGCTTTTGAGAAGATGTTCAACCCTCCGCAAACGGAGGCTGTCACAATCGACCTCGGGCAGGAAGGGAAGATGAGCCTGGAGGCGTATGAACGGATTGAGGGTATCAAAAACCAGAAGGAGATGCTGAGGCTTGTGCGTGAGAATATCCCACAGCTATTTGAGCTAGGGAAGGACATGAAAGAGGCCAGGCGAAGGGTTGAGGAAGAGGGAGAAGATAAGGGAGAGCATCTACAGCAGGCAACATGTGTGACATGTGGTCTTCCAGTGGCATTTGTCGGAGGGGCTTTCCAGTGCCCAAGATGCCAAGCGATCCAAAAAGCGGATGGACAGGTAGTGCAGAAGTCAGAGGTTGCTAGTTGGGAAACTGCCGGCGAGCCGCCAGCAACGACCAATCAAACCCCAGTGCTTCCCGGTCCACAGGTAAGGGTAGCGGAGAAAGTAGACCCTCAACCAGTAGCAGAAGCGATGATTACTGCCAAAGATGCTGAGTACGAAGCTCAACTATTGGCTCATATGGAACAAGTAGCCATAGAGCCAAAAACACGGCGTCCTGGTCGGCCACCACGCAGGGTTTCATCTGCACAGTTCGATGAATCTCCAGTTCCCGTCCCTGTCCCGGGTGGAGTTTCGACCCCGACTTCTGATTCAACCCTGGTAGTGACTCCCGTCCCGGTCCCGGCGGGTGGTTGATGCTGCAAAGGAGTTTAGGAGATAAGGGGATGCAGAAGCTAGCGGAAGTTATTGCGGAACGCAAGTTCAAGCAGGGGGTGATGTCTCTGTGTCAGAATCTATCTGCACAGGACCTTCTATTCTATGCTGAGAATAACTTATCAGTGAAGGACGCTCTGTCCCGAATCGGGAAAAATCTTCCCCCTGCCATGCCATCTGCGAATCTTAACCATGGGGCCCGGTATCTGTTAGGACTTTCGACCTCGAAGCTCACTGCTCTTATCGCAGAAGTCTCCTCAGATCATGCGCAGGTGTTGCGTTCTCATCCACAGTATGCAACTAGCCTCCTTTCTGAAATTAAAACTATGCTTGTGCGATAAAATTCGTGTGTATTTGGTCGCCACCTATGGCAATTGAGTGTTTTACACACCCTCGTAGCTACCCGATGCTAGATCGGGATGCCACGTTAGGCCCATTGCCGTGGGCCTGCTGAGAAGCATCGCCCGGTGGGCGATGTTCCCGGCAGCGATAGTGTCGGCCAGGCCACCGAAACCGCAACCGACACAAAGGAACTGAGATTGAGAGATACGGTTAGCCTTGTCCACTAGCCCACAGGCGGAGCAGGTTCGGGAAGTGTTCCGGGGGTCCACCACAATTACAGGCATCCCCGCCAGAGCGGCTTTGTAGGTAATGAACTGCTGGAGCTGATAAAAGCTCCAGCCATGGTGCTGGCGTCGGTGTGCCTTGCTAACCGTTGTCCGGTCACGGATGCCTTGGAGGTCTTCCAGGGCGATACCTCGTCCGGTGCCTTCGGCTTTCGCCACCACCTGTTTGCTGATGCAGTGATTCACGTCCCTTGCGAAGCGGGACTCCTTGAGCCGCCGCTTCTTGAGCAGCCTCCTGCTAGAGCGGGTCCCTTTGCTCTGAAGTCTGGCCCGCAGTTTTGCATGGCGCTTTCTAAGACCATTGACCCTGGCTCCGCTGTAGATCGTCCCATCGGAGTCAGCCAGAATGTTGACAATGCCCAGGTCACAACCCAGATAGCTAGTCACCTGCTGGGGCAATGCCGTTGGGGTTTCCAGTGGCTGATGGATGAAAAACCGGCTGTTCGTATAGACCAGCAGGGCCTCCGGCGCATTCCGTGGCAACTTCAGCCCAGGACGAGCGGTCCACCGTACTGTCTGTCCGTACACCCTGATGGTGTTGTCAGGCCGGTAAGAGTGTCGATGGAGGGGCATCGCTCCCAGAGGGCGGAAATACCGTTGTATCGTTCGGTCTTTCTTGTAGCTGTCAGCGACTCTACGGACAGCTACAGTAGCCTGGACTCCGGTAAGCCCGAATCGCTGCCGAAGCTCGTAGTAGCTCCGTCGTTGCAGTGGAAGCCAGTGGAAGATGCCTTCCTCGAAGGCAACGTGCGAGAGCCAGTTGCAAGCTTGATTGAAACCTTCCATCATGGAGAGGAGGGCTTGGGGTTCCTCCGGCTGTGCTCGTATCACAGTCGTGAGCTTCATAGCCCTCTTATTATAGCCTTGGTGTGTAGAATACTCAAGTGCTCTACCTATTGACAAGTTTTCAAATACCAGTCTACACTTACAGCAAGCCCGGAGAGTGGCAAATTGTCTCTCCGGGCTTTTTGTTACTCTCCGGGCGGTGATTGCACATATAGGAGGGGGATCATGGTTACTCGTGCGGCTTCATTAGACCTTGCCAATGTGGCGGTAGATGCTGCTGCCCATGCGGTGGTCGGCGGTGCTCTGAGACTTGCTTATAGCGACGGGAATGAGCAAAGGGGCATGATTGCCACTGGAGTTGCTTTGCTTGGTGGTCTTTTCCTCTCCACGATGGGAGGTAGACAAGGCGATCTCATGGCCAGGATGGGACAGGCTGCTTTCAACGGTGGCGCTGTGGTCACTGGTTGGGTGCTAGCCGAGAAGATGATATTGGGTGGACCTGACCCTCAGAGTGCGTTGCCAACAGCTGCTGAAGCCGCAGCGTTGGCTCACCAATACGCTAATGCTCCTCGGGCTCAGCATGTCGATCTCAACGGCGCCTTCGATGTGAACGGCAACAAGGTAACTCGTATCTAAGTTATCTTATGGTGGATACTAAGGAGGGGTGCAATGGTAATGCTTGCTGCGCCTGGTGAGAAGACTGTTGTTGAGTTTGAGAATGAGCGCTTCAACGGCATCCAGGCTGATTCGACTGAAGTAGCGCTTCTTAAAAAGCAGATTTTCCAGTTCATTGCCTCGGAAAGCGACTTTCTGCATGACCTGTACACCGACAACATGCAGGCGATTCTGGGGGCATTGAACGTAGCGAAGGCTGAACTGGGCGGGCCTTTCACTGGCATGTTTGCCGGTGATGCGGAAATTGGCGTCCAGCAGATCCGGCCTGGCTATGTGAAACGCACTACAGGCACCACTGAAGCCGTTCAGAATACCTGGACAAGCACTCTTACCGTTGATGGTGACTACTGGCTTGGGTATAGCACCAACAACACCACAGCCCTTAACATTGACAAGAGGCTGTTAGTGCTGCCCTTGGCTGTTTGGTGGACCCAGGCAGGCTCCCCGATCACCGAAGAGATCTATGTTCAGGTTGGTGGGACCACATACCCTGTCAATGTAGTCCGTCATGGTTGGCTGGCTGATAACAAGAGCCAGATCCGGGCAGCCCGTATCCGGCCCATGCTTTGGAAACCCAAGGCGACTGTGCTTGTCCAGACCAACCAGATTGCAGCTGGAGACCAACAGATGGTGTTGGTTGGGCTCGCTTTTGCCAAGGGAGACCTGATGCGGACCTTGACGGTAGGTGCCCCGCAGACCTAAACATACAGGGCCCTCTGGATAAAATGTTCCAGAGGGCCCTACCAAGAAACAACTAGGAGGACCTGATGGCGATTATCGTATCCTCCCTGGTATTCATCAAGGTTGACCAGATGGGCAATCCCCATACAGAGGCTTACTGTCTCATTGAGTTCCGGGATGCTCGTTATACTCTGGGCGGAGAGGCGATGGACCTCAGTGCTATTATGCGACGGGTAGAGGTCCCGCCGATAGCTATGAGAGTGTCGGGCGTATCCCAGGACTATGAGGTCAGGCCCAATGTGGCTGACTACCCTGGGAATGCTGGGTCGGGGCGGCTGGAGCTGTACTATGCCAACTCAGGCATCGTAACTCTGAATATCTCTGGCATTCCGATCCAGATTCTTTCGGGTGCGCTTGTGTCATTGGCCTCTGGTATGAGCAATGCTGGGTCTGGACGGATCGGTCTTGTATCTTCTGGTGACCTGGGGATCGGCTTGGGTAGGTCAGAGATTCTCTCTGGCACTACATCTATCTCAGGCATCCGAGCTATGCTGCATCTGATTGGACAGTAAACTGGGAGGTGGCTGATGTTAGGACTGGCCATCGCCCGGCGCCTGCATAACGAGGGCGACGTTGTTGGATTAAAGTTCCTGGTGGGCAGTGAACAGAAAATCCGCTATTTGCGTATAGAGACCGTGGAGCGCCCCAATGACCTCCGGGAGTTCTCCATGGGGAGTGCCAGTGGGCAAAACACCACGGGAACAGGTTGGAACCAAATACAGGACTCTAACAACAGCTACTATCTCCAACCTGAGTACCGGGGCATTCTCTACCAGATTTATTACGGTATCGCGCCAAGCTATGCTCGGGTGTATAGAAGATATCCGGCTGGGGTGGATCGCGGTTCTCTCTTTGGGACAAGACTTATCGGTAGCCAGATAGGATACATAAATGGGCGGACCTCTCCTCTTAATGCTCCATCTGTTGTTACCGAACTTTATACCGTGAATGGGCAGTACCCTTCCTTCAATGGATACCACCCCTACGCTGATCCTACTTCAGTCACCGTGTTTATGAATTTCTACATCTCTTCCTATGGCATCAGCAAGGTGGCCGAAGTAAACCTTACCGATAAGGACAAAGAGCGACTTATCATCCGGACAGTAGGTGGACGGACTCTTATGCAAGCTCCCGACTGGCTGCGGAGTGAATCAGCCGAGGGAGGCGTGTAGTGCCAGGAGAGTATTCAGAGGGTGGGTACCAGGAAATAGTTAACAAGCTGATGGGTGAATTTCGTCAGCTTGTGACTCCTATGGACCTGTTCAGGGCTGCGAACTTTACCCGGAACATTCTATCTGGGGCGAGCAACTACACGTCAGGGCAATCCTTGCTCACAGTCGCGGCCTCAAATGTATCAAGGATCAAGCCGGTGATGGTCCATATACAGAACAGAGAAACAACCCACATGACGATTCTGTTCAGGGATGGCAGCATTACAGGCACGGTCGTAGCAGGACCTTACTTTGTTACACCCCTGAGTGAACGTGAGGTTACAGCAGATAAGTTGCTAGGTCTGCGGTTTGTAAGCGGGATTTATGCTGTGGTTATCTCGGGAACGTTCAGCGCAGGGATTCAGACAGCGATTGGATATGTGCTGGAACCCGATCCAAACAGTCTAGGTGGGTACATCGAGTAGAGTAGGGGTTAGGGGTAGCCTCTAGTACGGGGGTTGGAGGTAGGATATCAACCTCCAGCCCCCTCAGTTTTTTGGGCTGATTCAGGAGGAAAGTCAGAGGATGTCAGATCTTATGCGGCTACTCGTAGCAAAGGGGTGGGCAGAGTATGGTATGAGTCTAAATACTATCCTGATTGCTACCGCCAATATACGGACTGTAATTAATGTTCTGCCTGTAACGGGGTATCGGCAAGCTATCGTGTACAAGATTATCCCTACTATCTTGCTACCTCAAGAATCAGGGGTCCCCACGTTGGTTACAGGCAGCGTAACCACAAGTGACCAGACTGATTACTCGAATGTGGTTACGTATAATGTCTCCGGTTCCAGAAATGCGTCTCTTTCTGAGATCATGCTGGACACCAATAACTGGGCTGGCACCCAGTGGCGTATCTCAATTAACGGAACGGAGCAATTTACCGGACAGGTGTTTAACTCTTCTCCTTCATTTGCATGGAGACAACCAACCCAGTCGCCTCAACAAGACACTACAGTAAGCACTGTGGACCGTCTTGGACGAGTCCTGGTACAGGCCAGGTCTGCTGCGGGCGCCTCCATTACCGCCTATGCCGCTGTCACAGCCAAGGAGTGGGCTCTTCGGATCTTTACCTTGGAGATAACTAAGGGTACCAATATTGGTATAGGTACTATCAATCTAGGAGGTGACCTGGTGAACAATGGTCTTGATGTCTGGGCTCGTATCCGGAATGATGACCCGTTGCAATATGTAGTCACTAACATTGGTGGCATAAGTGGGGAGTCATTCGCGATTCAGACCGCCATGCTGGGTGTGCAGAGTGATGAGAAGATGGATCGTATACAGAAGTTTATCGAACAGTTTGGAATGCAAGAAGGGATCGCTCCTCAGCCAGTATTGCTGCACTAGACATACCATTAGGCTTACTCTTACCCACCATATTCGCTTACCTGTCTGAAACCTCTTGACATCCGTTTGCTTCATCCTTACCATATGGTCCAGTGGGCTATAAATTCATAGTACCCAGGTGGGGGCCTTGTGACAAGAGCCGTCTACATATGCGGAGATGTAGTTGGGGCGCCAGGCGGGGCAGGTGCCGTTACCTTCCATGAGGTAAATGCTCTCAAGGCAGTGTTTGATGATGTGACAGTGCTGGACGGTGCAGTCCTCACCCCTAGTTACTACTATCACCTCGGGATACCCTTTCTTCAAGACTACTTTACCGTAGCTCACTTAGAACATCTGTCCACGACAGTAGGGCCATTTATGCATGGCCACTTCTACTCGAACGGGTTCACTGAGGCCGTGTGGTGGCTAAAGCAACACGGTGCTACAGTGACCTACTCTACCCCCGCCCATGACCCGGCAGTGTCTACCGAAGAGTTCCGACTACAAACCCAGAATGCACATTTTCCCTATCCTCATATCGCGGACCCTGAGCTTTACCGTCTGCATGGCCAGGGGCTTGTGGATGCCGATCTGGTGATTGCCGCCAGCAGTGGCAGCCAGCGTGTGGTGAGAGATCTTGGTGCTAAGAACGTTATTGTTATTCCTCATGGGACTGAGTGGCCTGAGACCGTGCCACCTTTTCCCGAGCGATTCGCAGTTGGGTACCTTGGTCAAGCAGGGACAGACAAGGGACTTGTTTATTTGCTGCGAGCGGTCAATCTGCTCAAAGACCTGAACATTCGTTTGGTGATAGCTAGCCAGTCTCCAGTGGAGGGGATGGTCAGAAGAGAAGTGGGTCATGGGGATGTGTGCCTGATTGGGCATGTGGAGAAGCTATCTGACTTTTTCCAGCAAGTATCGGTGTACTGCCAGCCATCCGTGTCGGAGGGTTTTGGAATCCCTGCGCTTGAGTCGATGGCTTATGGGAGGCCAGTGATTGCATCTGTGGGCGCCGGCGCGTCCGATATTGTCAATGAGGCTGGCGGGGTATGCGTGGGGGTGCGGAGCGTGGATGAGATTGTGGATGCGATTACAATCTTTAGGGACTACCCCGGATTAGTCGTAGCGCATGGCGAACGAAACAGGAAGGTTGCCCAAAAGTACACCTGGGAGAAAGTAGAACGGATGTATCGGGATGTCTTCATGGCATTTGCCTGATCGGAACACTAAACCCCATGTTAAGTTCGTCTAATAGGCAGCATGTTTTCGATATTGACTATTCGGGCGCAACGCCTAAGGTGGTGTGCAATTATCCTTGTCGGTGCGGAATTACGCATTCGGGATCTTATGCGATGGAAGCCTGGAACCATCACAACTGTGACCATCGGGAATGGATGCTCTTACCAACGCCCGGACGGATTCCTTTCGCTAGCACCCAAGAATGTTTCGCTGTCTGTGAAGAGTGTGGCGCCAATGGCACCGTTCACTATGATGAGGGCGCCATAGACCAGTTGATCGATTCGATGAATAAGAAGATTCAATTGCTAGAAGACAAACTGGCCGTTCGTAGGAGTGTGTAACGTGGAAACAGAGGTCAACCCAGTATTTGGCGGGATGGTGGCTCTGGGGGTGATGGTGCTCGTGGCTGGCGCTTTCGCGACTTGTTGTGGGCGAGTATCCCTTGATACCATAGGGCGGGTGTGTTATGCTACCTAAGCATAACACACCCGCTTGGTTTGGGTCATGGCCGCCGATAGTCCGCAAGGATGTGATGCCTAATAAAGTACGGAACTTTATTCCTCTAGGCGGGACCGATGTGGGTCTTGTGGTCGTACTTTTAATCGGGCTGATATTGATAGGGTTGGCAGACCGATTTGAATCGCATCATTTATTGCGGTCTCTCCTGGAAGGGCTAGGGATAGCGCTTGTAACAGCCTTTATCATTGCTGAGATCGTGGACAAGTTTTTGAAGAGGCAATTAGTAGCAAATGCTGTGCAAGCTGCCCTTGGGTATATGCTGCCACCTGAACTCAAAGAGGAAATGCAATGGATATACGAACAACATTTCATAGCTATGGAACACGAGCAGATTTATGATCTGCGCATGAATCCAGATGGTGTTACAGTAACGGTGCACTGTGAAGCCACCCGACGGCTCATTAACTTTACCGATACAGCCCAAGATATAAAGGTCGGCCTGGCAGTGGATGAGTGGGGGTTTGAGGATAGACGCTCTCAGATACTCTACGTTACCTACAGACTAGAGGGCGGAGAGTGGAATACGATTCCCCAAGAGGTTATTATCCCGAAGGATGGAGCGTTAAGCGTTGAGCCAAGGCCGTGTGTTTCCGTTCCTAAAGGCGGCGCTATAGAAGTGCAATTCGCCTTCGAGGAAATCAGACGGTCGAATGATGTTACGGACCAGGTATTTACTTACCCGACCCGCCATCCGAGAGTCATTGTGAAAGCGGACGATGCTTTATACGCTGAAGCGAAGTTTGGACATCGGAAACAAGCGCAGATTATTCCTAATAGGGTTACTGGAAGCTACCAGCTTGTGGGCACCTTGTTACCGGAACAACATATTGTTGTTCGATGGTGGCCGAAGGAAAATGCAACGAGGGATAAAAATGACGGGGATAGCTAAGTCAAATCAGCCTAAGCCCAAGCCTCTTACCAAGAAGGGATTTCTGCGTATCCTGGAAAAGGTGGTGACAAGCCCTGCGACACCTAATCCATCTCAGAAGAGGAAACCTGCCCCAGAAGCGTCTGAAACATAGGCTGTTCGTCTTGCCGATGATTATAACGGAAGGTATAGGAGTCCAGATACCCTTGCAGATACTTCGGGCTGACGGCATGATTTACACCATCGATACCCCGCTTGACGTTGCTCCAGAGACCGTCGATGGTGTTGGTATGGACTGCCCCTCTGACATACTCTTTGGCAGAGTGCTGGACAGTATCGTGGGCATAACCCAGGCTGGTAAGTCTGTTATAGCTGAGCATTTCGTCGGTGTAAATCACAGTACCCGGAACGGCGGGGATATGCTCTTGGATAATGGGAAGCAAGGTATTCGCCTTCACATCAGAGACCACCGTGGCGACGGCTTTCCCCTTCCGTTCTACCATACCAGCAACGATGGTTTTACCAGCAGCCCCACGACCCCGTTTGCCAGGGCGCTTCCCTCCAATATATGTTTCATCGGCTTCAATTTCCCCAAAGAGAGAGATTTCTTCACCGGCCATCAACTTGCGGATTTGGGTGAACATCCGCCAAGCCGTCTTGTAGGTAACGCCCAACTCCCGCTCCAGCTGCTTGGCCGAAATGCCAGTGCGGGTCTGAGACATGAGGAAGATGGCATAGAACCAAGAGCGCATCGGAGTAGGCGAATGGTCCAGAATAGTACCCGCTGTTGGAGAGAGATTGTAGTTACAGGTGCCACACTGATAGACCTTGCGGCCCGTGACACGATAAAACTTGCGGGACTGTTTGCAAGTAGGGCAATCAATGAGTTCGGGGAACCTCTTGCGGCGGAGCCATTCTAGGCAAGTATCATCATCGGGGAATTGGGTGTTGAAGTCTTTAATGGTGAACCGATTCATGGTGGAATTACTCCTAGCTGACTTAGCTATAAGCATACCACCTAAAGTCTATGATGTCAAGGGATACTCGCCCTTGTTGTGTCATATTTGCTGGGGTACACGAACTAATAACGAAAATACGAGCGCATAATGCTCGTATGCGCTAATGGTAGATGGAGGTTCAAAGAGGTCGCATTATGGGTCGCAAGTTCAAGAAGAAGTGGGGGTACTATGAAGTATTGGGGAAGGGGCCCGGGTGGAAGGTGAAGAGACTGGTGCTGGAACCTGGGAAAGCAACGTCTCCCCATTACCATGATCATAGAACTGAGCAGTGGGCGGTTGTGGCTGGGTCAGCTCGTGTGTTTACGTATCTTCCCGAAGATGGAGAAGATGTGAGTGACCTTTTCTACCCTGTATCATATGGAGAACCAATCGATCCAGGGGCGATCCATCAGCTTGGGAATGAGACTGACGCGTTGTTAGAGGTTATCGAAGTCCAGACCGGGGAGATATGTGAGGAGTGGGACCGGAAGCGCATGAGAGTAAAATTTGCGGGGGCAATGCCATGGAAATAGCTTCTCTGTCTTTCCCGTTCAAGTCTGGAGCCCGGCTGATTGAGCTTGGCGGCGGCAATCAGCCCATGGTCCGCCCAAACCTAGATGTTCGACCTGGCCCGAATATTGATATGGTCGCCGATTTCAATAAGCTGCTACCCCTTCCGTCCAACTCGTACGATGGCCTGCTCTGCAAATTCGTGATAGAGCACCTCTCCTGGAGGAAAGTTCGTCAGTTTGTACACGAAACTCACAGGATTCTCACACCTGGAGGCGTTGGATTCTTTATTACTGCCAACTTGTTGGAACAGGCCCGAAAACTGGTCGAGGCACCAGAGTGGAATGACGACCTTATCTGCATGTTATTTGGTGGGCAGAACATCGAAAGTGATGATTGGTACCGGACCTGGATGCCCGAGGCCCATCATTGTGGTTTTAGCCCTAAGTATGCCGAGATGCTGTTCAGGGCGGCGGGATACTATGAGGTCAAAGTATATCCATTGCCTACGTGTGATACCGACATGGTGATTGAAGCTAAGAAATCGGCAGTAGCTGTAACTTATGGGCTGGGGTGAATAAGTAGGAAATCAAGGGTGGGGTGTATGGCTGGCATCGTTTCGGGCATTTTAGAGTCTTCGACAACCATTATGGTATCTAAACGCACCAGGATTGAGTTGGGCATTCTCAAAGAAGCGTGGGGGATGGACAATGTTGCCCAGGTAGTAGAGAAGGTGCTGGACCAGTATAAGAACGAGATTTTGAGGATTGTGTACAAAGACTAAAGAAGGGGGGTTACTCAAATGCCAGGTAGCTGGGAAATTCTTGAGGCCCGTCGCAACCGGGTTTGCATGGCGGTTATCTCCCGGGCTGGGTATAAAGTTTCTAAGAGATGGGCTGACGCGTATCGCCAGCTCGATCTTCCTGATCAATCGCAGATCGTGGAAGCTCAGGGAGGGCCTTACGATGCTTCGCGTAACGCCGCCGCGAAAGCCTGCGTGGATGGCGGATTTGGCTACCTGTTCTTCCTTGATACTGACACTATCCCCAACTCGGATACCGTTATGAAGCTCATTGCGACCGGGAGAGACTTGATTGGGGCGATATACCGGCGTCGTCACCCACCCTTTGATATCATTGGGGCTACTGCCATGCTGGATGCAAAAGGACAGATTATAGGAGTCCCAATCAAAAATGACAGGCCAGGAGAGATTGTGCCTGTGGATTTTCTACCTACAGGTGCAACCCTGATTAGCCGGCGGTGCCTTGAGGCGATGTTCGCAGTCTTCCCTAGACCTTATATGTGGGGGATCGATGTGGCTCCTGTTTCCGATGGGGCAGGCGGCTCGCTCCCACAGGTAAGCGAAGATTACGTGTTCTCGTTAAGAGCTAAGACAATAGGCTATCAGCCTTGGCTCCATACTGGCTTGTGGTGTAAGCATGAGATAGATGGGGTGTTTGGGGGGCCGAACGGACCGGAGTACGGTAGCTAGTTAAAGAGGTCAGGCGTGAAGGCTTTAGATACACTCGCCGAAATTAAAGGAATCTTTAATAAGCCAAGTTACTGGGATGGGACTGGTAACGGGTATAAGGATTCTGGGTACTCTGACTTTCCAGTCAATGCCTTCAAAGCCCGGTACGTTGCCAGCGAGTTTGGGGGCCCGGTCTTGGATGTTGGGTGCGCATATGGGTACATGGTGCAGCAACTCCGGTCTCTAGGTTTGGATGCGTGGGGGATAGATGTAAGCGATTACGCAATCAGCCAAGCGTCGGAAGATGTCAAGGCCTATCTATCCGTTGGTTATGGGCATCAGCTCCCTTTTCAAGACAATCACTTCAAGACTATCACCTGCTTTGGGATGCTGGAGCACATTCCTGCTTACTTACTTGAGACTACGCTCAAGGAGTTCAAAAGAGTAGCTGATACTGGTATTTTGGCAGTCACATTTTCCAGTAACCCTCATGCGACCGATGATCTTTCCCATACTTGCCTGCAATCTTTTAGGGAGTGGGCCAGACTAACCCCCCCCGGATATATCCTGTGGGAGGATGATGAAATAGTATGGTTCAATCTGTCAACAAATCTTATAACTCTTGTTGCTCCGACCATCTACCCTGTCGGAGGTGATGGATATGGGGGCATTGAACGCTTGGTGTCCTTGTTCGCCAGAGGACTTCATCAACAGGGCGCCCGAGTACGGTGTATCTGCACCAGGGGTAGCTTGCTTCCGGTAGGCGTAGATCGCGCTGTTACGGGCCCTCCCATCATTGACTTTCACGAGCCTGGCTTGATGCCTACTCTCAAAAGCGTCAAGGGTATCAGCCGGTGTTTTGTGGATTTCTCCCACTCCAAACCCGTAGGTTCTCTGTCCCCATCTGAGTCTTGCATTTCTCTGATCTGGCATGACCCTTACATGATGAAGTGCGCCGAGCCGCGTTACAACGTGGCAGCTCTCAGTGAGTGGCAGGCTACCAGGTTCCGGGAAGTGTATGGTCAGGACTGCCGAGTTGTAGACCCAATTTGTGCAGATGGGGACTACTTCATTCCTGGAACTCAGAAACAAGACTACCTGGTGTGGATGGGGATACTGTCGCCAAACAAGGGAGCGCTAGAAGCCATCACAGCCTGTAAGAAGCTGCGCCAAAAGCTGAAGGTGCTGGGGAAGGCGACGCCTGGGGACCCACCCGAGTATGTGGATGCTGTTAAGAGGGAGTGTGACGGCGTGGACATTGAGGACCTGGGTGAAGTATCCATGGCGCAAAAAAGAATGATCCTGCAAGAAGCAAAGGCCATGATATACCCTGTGTCATATCCGGATGGGCTTGGCGAAGCCCACTCTCACAAGGGGATTGAAAGCATGTTATGTGGGACACCGCTGGTAGTCTACGATCAGGGCGCCATGCGGGAAGTAGTTGATGAGGGGGTAACTGGGTTTGTTGTTCCAGGTAGGCAAGGATTAGAGACAGCCATTCGGAACTGTGAGAGCCTGGATGCAGGGAAATGTCGGGAGAAAGCAATGGAGCGGTGGGATTACCGTGCAACAATCAGAAGATGGTTGCCAGTGATAGATGAGGTGTCCAGGGGAGCCAGGTGGTAGAAGTCGTTATCAAGAACCCACTGACCGAGCACAACACATACTCTCAAATTCAGTATGTGTTGCCTCAATATCCCCGGCAGGTCCGTCTGGAGACATCTTCCTTTTGTAGCAATCGTTGCACTTTTTGTTCAGCCCACGGAGATTTCAAGCCGCTACTCCGCAAAAAGGGGAAGATGTCCTGGGAGATGTACCAGGCTGCGATAGACGATATCGCCAGTTGGGAGGCCCCCCTGCACGAGTTGGTCCCTACTAATTTTGGGGAGATCCCTCTTCACAAAGATTGGGTAAAGATGCTCCACTACTGTTCGGAGAGGCTGCCTAAGACTCGCCTTCATGTTGTGACTACTGGCACTTTATTTACTCCTGGACGGCTGGAGCTTCTTGCCCAGGTGCCAACGCTCAAGTATGTAAACTTCTCCATCAACGCATTCTTTGTGGAGACCTGGACCAGAATTCTTGGGGTGCCGGCGAAGTACATGCAAGTAGCTATTCAGGCGGTCCACGCACTCAGAGACCGTCGTCCAGATGTGGAAGTGAACGTGTCGATGGTGCATGACCCAGACCAGATTACTGAGGTAGAGAAAGACCTGTTCAAGACTTATTGGTCTCAGTTTGGACCTGTCACAGTGTCCACTGTCTCCTTTGCGGGCAACCCCAAGCATCTTCCAGATCCTCCTGTGACTCTTTCCTGTCGTTCTGTGTTTGATGGTCTAGTGGTCTTTGATCAGGGCGATGTGGGGACAGGGTGTTGTTTCTCAGGTGATGCAGAGAAAGAGTTGTTGATTGGACACTTCCCGGAAGAGTCCTTAATGACGATCTGGAAGGGAGACAGGCTTAAAACACTTTCTGAAATTCATAATGGCGGGCGAAGGGGAGAGCTTCGCCTTTGCAAGACCTGCACGTTTGCTTGAGAGGTGAGCATTGAGGGCTTCAATCTACCGACGCACCCATTTTTGCCGCCTCTGTGCTGGGACCAGCCTGGCGCCAGTGATGAGTCTAGGCAATCAGTATGTTGTGGACTTTCCCCAAGGCCCCAGCGCGCAAACCCATCAGGCGCCGTTGGACCTGGTCATGTGCAGTGATTGTCGTCTCTTACAGCTTCAGCATACTGTGGACAGAGAACTTATGTACCGGCACTACTACTATCGGTCTTTCACCAGCAGAACGATGAGGGACGCTCTCCGTAACGTCGTGGACTCAGCAGTGAGAGTAGTTGGGGAGCCGAAGCGAGTCCTTGATATTGGGGCTAACGATGGGTGTCTGTTGAGTTACTACGATGATTATAAAGGCAAGGATTTATTCAAGGTTGCAGTAGAGCCGTCTCAGTTGTTCGCAGAGATTGGGACGGCTACAGCTCTTGTCCACGACTATTTTAGCTACGACGCGGTGAAACGATGGGCCCCATACAACATTGTGACTTCCATCGCCTGTTTCTACGATGTGGACAGGCCACTCGACTTCATGGCGGACGTGGCTGACGTGCTGGATTGGGATGGGATCTGGATAAATCAGATGAACTATGCTCCAGATATGCTCGACAAGAACTCTTACGATATGATCTCCCATGAGCACCTTACCTATTGGACAACGCCTACTTTTGTAAATGGGCTGTCTCGGGTGGGGTTGGAGATTTTCCGTACAGAGCACCTGCCGCTCAACGGTGGAACCATGCGGTACTATGTTGGACATCGGGACAAGCACCCGGTTTCTAGCCAAATTGAGATGCGCTCATTGCAGCTAAGCGACTGGACTAACTGGGGAGGGGGTCTTTGGGTTTTGGGCGATCGTCTTAAATCTATGGTGCAGACCCTAACTATCCAGGGCAAAAAGGTGCTGGTGTTCGGCGCCTCTACCCGTGGCAATGTTATCCTCCAGTATGTAGGGTTAGACTCGTCCTTGCTTCCCTTTGCTGCTGATGCCGATAGGAATAAATGGGGAAGAGTAATGGCTGGGACCAACATCCCAATCATCAGCCTGGAGGAGGCCCGAGCTATGAAACCTGACTACTTCCTGGTGTTGCCCTACTCTTATCTTGATGAGTTCATGGTGCAGGAGAAGGAGTTCAGAGATAGGGGCGGGAAGTTCATTGTCCCACTGCCGGAGCCGAGGATTGTGTGAAAAGGTTCGTAAAACGTACCTATCGTTTGCCCAGGAGGTAGACGCAATCATCCGACTGGGGGATTGGGCTGGTGTGGCATTCAGGGTGGGCATCCCTCTTTGTCTTACGGCTGTGGGTCTTCTCTGGTTTCATCTATGGTATCTTGCTGTGGGCTCAGGTATATCTGGGTTGATGCTGATTGTCTTTGGAGAGTATTGCTCTTCATGCCAACATGCATTGATACTTAGAATTAGAAAACGCCATGATCTATCAGGAGGAACATAGAGTGGGAGACCTTACCGAACGTGACTACCAGGCATACGATGAGCGTCAGACACTTCAGTTCAGAAAGTTTATGCACTGGGTCAAGTCTGCGGGCGGACATGAGGGTCCTACTCAGATAGATACTCTTATCTCGCCCAAACAGCTAGGTCGAATGACATGGCTGAAAGAGATGGCCAGAGGCAGGGTGCTGGAAGTAGGTTGCAACTGGGGTTGGATTTTAGCCTGGTGTCATGGACACGCCGGGGTTGATATCAACCCCATGAATGTTGACCTAGCCCAGATATTTGCCCCTCACCGAGAGTTTTATGTTGCAGATGCGGTCTCTCTTCCCTTCCCAGACAAGTCCTTCGATACGGTGATGGCGCCAGAAACCCTGGAACATCTGGACTTCCCTGGAGGGGTTCGTCAGGCAATTCAGGAAGTCGAACGAGTAGCCAGAGATAGAGTCCTGATCACTATCCCAGATGGCCGGACTGACACTCCAGACGCCCTGAACTTCAAACATGCGTGGCTGTTTGACGATGCAGCGGCCCAGAAGATGCTCTCATGGATGCCGGGAGCTAACCTGGCTTATTTCTACGGGTTTGGGCTTATTTACTGGCCAGTTGGGGGACGGTAGGCAGATGTCACAACATGGCTTTCAGAAAGTATATGTTTTTGATGTAGATGAGACCCTTGAGGTCTCTGGTGGACCGGTTACATTTGCATCTCTCATAGAGCTTCGCACCAAGGGATATCTTATTCTCCTGGCAGGTAACTGGGCAGTAGTGGTTCAAAACACTATCGGTTGGGAGCAGTTATTTAGCGGGATGAATGTTGGTGTCTCTAAAGAGATTTTTTTGACGGAGATAAAACGGTATGTCCCCAGTTTGGAATACATTATGGTTGGTAATATTCAAGGCGTTACGGGGAAATCAGACGATGCTGGAGCAGCTAAAGCTGCAAGCTGGCGCTTTATCTCCGAGCATGACTTTATGCAGGGAGTGAGATAGATGTGGGCGATGGTTCTGGCTGGAGGACGTGGGGTAAGGCTTGGGCATCTGACCGAGGAAGTTCCCAAACCGATGATTCAGATAGCCAATGTGCCCCTGTTGGAAAGACAGGTCAGATGGCTGATTGCCGGTGGTGTAACAGATATTCTCTTTCTCTTGTCGTACAAACCGGATATCATTCAGAACTACTTTAGAACAGGTGCGGAATTCGGATTTGTGGCCCACTACTGCGTTCAGGCAGACCTGAGCTACGGCACCGGTGGCATGGTCAGATATGGACTGGGAATTCTCCCTCCGGATATCACTCTTTTTGTTGTTACCAATGGAGATGTTCTTACAGATGAGCCGTTGCAGAATGTTCCCCGGTTTGCGGATGGCCACACTGTAATGGCTGTTGAAAGACCTTCTAGCTACGGGGTCCTCAGAGTGCAAGGCAAATACATTGTGGAATGGCATGAACACCAGGTCTCCTGGATCAATGCAGGGGTGTATCTCATGCGTCGAGACATGGGCTTGGATGTTCGTCTTCCAAAGAGCGGTCCGATCGAGGAGTTTTTCGGGCAGGCTAGTGCCCAGCTTGAGGTGTATGCCTATAAGTCTACCAGGTGGTGGTGTAGCCTTGACTCATTCAAGGACAGGCTTGAGATGGAGGAGCACTTTCCGTAAGGGGGAGACGTGTCCATAGCATACACACGAGAGGACATACTCAAAATTTATCCTGACGCCAAGTGGATGCCCTGGGATGATCCACCTATTGGGCAGCACGTATTCGATATCGAAAACCCGGGCCAGCTAGGCATTATTGTTGGGAGGGCAGTATCGCGCTGGCATCCCGCCCATGGATGCCCTTCCTGTGAGCATTGGGTACAAGAAAGCCCATTGCTTCATCGTTTCTGGACTATGAAGCTGGACGTGCCCCTGTTAGTTAGGTTGGAGAGCATGGACCTGGTTTATGTGTATCCGCCTCGGCTAATGCATGTAGGGCCGGCGTAGCTCAGTGGTAGAGCAGCGGTCTCGTACACCGCAGGTCAAGGGTTCGAGTCCTTTCACCGGCTCCAGGTTCAAATAAAGGGGATGGCATGAACGTATCTCCTTCTTGTATCTACGTGTAGGCTGCGGGGGAAGGGCAAACTGTGGGACGATTTTAGGGGGGTGGAATTTGGGCGCTGATGGACATTGGTACTTGGTACGACAAGAGGAATGGCCCTTCCCAGATATTGACCCAGCAGATTGCCATGTGGGGAAGGACTTGGTATTAGGCATAGCTGTGCTCCATGCTTATTGGGATACGGAGGGGCGAGACTGGATGGAGTATGGAGCACAGGCGGATGCTGTGCATGCGGAGTGGCTGGAAGGTATCTTGTCCCAATATGCCAAAAGTGATGATTTGCCCTATCTCAAAAAACATCATCCGAAAAAAGAGGTGGAAAAGGAACTGACCAAAATACATGCTGACCCTAACTTCGCTCATTCTAAGTGTTGCCTCGCCGCAGCGCGGTGGTTTCGTGAAAACGCAGAGGATCACACGGTATGGACATGAAGAGTTGAACACGGAGACCGGTATCATCTGGGGGCCACCCAGCCTATCTCAGGGACAACGACATGGAGAGGGACAGGGACAGGGACAGGGACAGGGACAGGGACAGGAGGAAAGAAATTGAAAGCTCTGATCACCGGGTCCCGGGGATTCGTTGGAACACATCTTACCCGTTACTTGGAAGCTCAAGGTCATATGGTGTTGGGCTTTGACTATCTGATTGACCCCGCGCTTGACCTGCGGTCCTCCGTCAGTGACGGTCCTCTGCACTGGATGATGTCTCAGTCAGACACCGTATTTCATCTGGCGGGAACGGCGTCTCGCGTCTTTTGTGAAAAGCGGCCAGCAGAAGCTCTGGGGGATGTCGTAGTAGCAACAAGGGTTCTCCAGGCCTGTTTAGAATACAAGGTTCCCTGCGTGGTTGCCTCTTCTGCCTGGACGTACCCGGATTATGCATCTGGGAAATCACATGACACATCCTTCTGCGAGAAAGAACATTTTCCCATATCGGAGAACACCACATGGTACGGTACTGTGAAGATGATGATCGAGCAGATAGTTGATAAATACAGGCAGATGGGTTTGAAAGCTACATCCGCACGGTTCTTCAATATCTATGGTCCTGGCCAGGAGAATGCTATCACGTATCCTGGGACGGTGGTCACATGGATGATCAAACACTCCCGGGAGATTGGGTATGTGCCATCGCCCCAAGGTCCCGCTAGAGATTTCATCTATATCGACGATGTTGTGGCCGGCATGATTATATTGATTAAGAAGGCTCAGAGAGGATCCAGGCTAGAGGCAGCGTATAATCTGGGTTCCGGGCAGAGTGTTTCCCTTCGCACGCTAGCCCGAGAGGTGGCTACTGCTGTTCATCTTCCACTGGAAGGAGTTGAGATAGGGCAGGTAGGGCAGGGGGAGAAACCATCTGCTGGAGCTTGTTTATGTCGGATTAAAGAGGAGGGCTGGGCTCCAAGGGTGGACCTATCAGAAGGAATCAGAAGAACAGTAGAAGCAATGAGGGTAGGGTAAAAGAGGTAGAGTAAATGGAGTCCAGAGGACTAGGATCGATGGTGGGCACGAACAACCGCTGGTTGAACTCCAATCGAAGTTTCAGAGGTGCATAATGAGGCGACAGCGAGAACAAGCCGATGCCATGCAAGCAACGTACTGGCACGTTGGAGAGCGGGTTATCGTACCGGGCCATGGGAATATGACCGGCTATATCAAGGCAGTCGAGGTGAATGTTCAGACGTTGAATATTTTGGCAGTTGAAGAGATCGAGTACGCTACTGAGTGGGTGCTGGTTGAGTGTGATGACGGCCATCTGCTTGGAGTCGGGCGGTGCGCTCTTACGAGCGCACCATGATTGTTCGTCTTGCGCTGCTTGCGCCTTGAAGAATATTTAGGAGGAGGGGATCCCAGTGAAGATCCTACAGATTGCCCCAACGCTATTCCCCATCCCGCTTACCGGGTATGGGGGCACCGAGCAGATTGTGTATTCTCTGGTCCAGGAGCTACACAAGAGAGGTCATGTAGTGGGAGTGGTGGCGCCAGAGGGGAGCAAGCTGCCTGAAGGGGTAGAACTAATACCAGTCAAGCAAGGGGAAGATGAAGAATTAGCGTTTCAGAGATACAGGGGCAGATTGAGGGAGTGGGATCTTATACATGATCATACCTTCAACTCCTGGGTGTACCAGGATAGCGTAGGGGTTGACCCTCCACTGCCAATTATCAAGACGTTCCACACATCGCCGACCATCTGGGGAAAGCCGCCACCGGTACAGCATCCATGCTTGGTTGGGATCAGCAACAGCCATGCCCGAGATATGATGATGAGGTGGGGGGTAACTGTTAAAGTCCAGTACAACGGGATTGATCTGGACTTCTACTGTCCAGACCCAAATGTGAAACGGAATGGCAAGCTGCTGTTTCTGGGTAGGTATACTGCCGAGAAAGGTCCGCTTCAGGCAATGCAGATCGCCAAACGTCTTAAAATGCCACTGGACTGTTATGGAGATACAACTCTGGTCTCTAACCCCATCTATGTAGAGCTGTGCCGAAAAGAGGCAGATGAAGTCCTGATCAGATTCAAGGAAGGAGTTAGTCGAGAGAAGACAGTAGAGCTATATCGGACTTATCGCGCATTGCTTTACACCCCGGTATGGGATGAGCCTTTTGGATTATCTATAGTAGAAGCGCAGGCTTGCGGGATGCCCGTGATAGCCCTGAATCGTGGAAGCATGTCTGAGGTGGTCTGTAATGGAGTCTCGGGGTACGTATGTAATAACGAGACTGAATTGGTATTGAGGCTCCAGGATGGCTTAGACAAGATAGCTGCTGGGCACCCCAGAGAGTGGGCAAGACGTTTTAGCGTGATAGAAATGGCGAATGGGTACTTGAGTTTGTACCAGCAGGTTATCCAGGGCGATCTCTGGTAGAGGAGATAAGGAGTAGAGATGCCTGATCAGCAGGGCAGGTGGACGGCCGATGAAAATAAGTTCCTGGCTGCGTGGGTGAGCGAGAATCTGGGAACTTTTCGCTGTCCGGTTTCAGGTAGCATTAAGTGGACAGTTACTGCTCATGCAGTAACTAGCGGTGGGTTAGTGTCTGGGCAGGGTGAGGGGATTGTCCTTGGTGGGCCTATTTATCCCATGGTCACGGTTACATGCAATCACTGCGGGTACAATTTATACTTCAATGCTTTAGTGGTAGGGGTTATCGCAAAGAGCCGTCCGTTTCTCTATCCTTCATCTACCAACAACTAACAAGGTGTCCCTAGGAATTGACAGGCAGGAAGCCTACGATTACACTTTGGGTAGGCCCGGAGATGATCCGGGCTGTCTTTTTTGTGTGGGGCCGCGACATGAGAACAGTTAGCAATATCATGGTCCAGACCTACAAGGGCACTCCCTTCCGTGTTGCCGAACGGGACATGACAGGCGAGATTCAGTGGGAGGATAAGGATAGAGGCGTGCCTGTTGCACATCCGGCAGACCTTCGTGCCGTGCTGGATGAGATCATCATGCTCTTTCCTCGGGAAGTGCTTACGAACCAGGACACTATCCATGGAACCAGATTGTACAATCAAATTCACTCCGCCAGTGATGGGCAACTGTGTATCGAAGATGCCGAGTGGGAGTGGCTGCTTAAAAGACTGGAGGATGATAAAGTAGGTCCCCGAGTGTTCGGTATGAATGCTCATAGCATTACTGAGCAGATACGATCTTTAGGCCAAGACGCGCAATCCCGCAAAGGGCCTCGTGGACTGGAGCCAGTACAAGATGGCGTACTTAGACAACCACCTAATAGGGCTGAGAGGCGCCGCAGAGGCCCAAAGTCATTATCTCCAAGGACGGCGCCAGGAACGACGCTAGAGACTGTCCCAGAGGAATCTGAATAGATGGGTTTCGCTGGGATTCAGACTCGTGATGGAGTAATTATTGCTCCGAATGACCTGCCGCTTTATATTGGGACAGACCTGAACAGCGCTCTTGTAAATCGCAGTACATCACTGACCGCAAATACCGCCCTGGCAAATGTTTTCATTGGCACCCCTGTCATATTGGCCCTCGCGGCCAACTCTCTGATCATCTCCAATACAATCGCTTCGGGCGATATCGTAATTGCAGGCAACCGGGGCGGCAACTCTGAAAGCTACTTTCAGGCGGATGTCTCAGCGGGTGACTTGTTCCTGAATGCTCGCGGTAGTGGCAACCTTTACCTACGCACGTCGGATACTGCCCGTTTGTATATCGGAGCCACCAGTGGTTTCCTGACCTTTAATGGCGCAGTTACAGCTCCGACCGCCGGCACCGATGAGATCCGGCTGGCTCATGTGGATTTTGCGGCGGGGGATGCTCGGCTGTATATCCAAGCCGAGGCGGGCGGCACCACGGTTCTCGGGAACAACACTATCCGGCAGCTTACTGGTGACCTGACCATATCAACTGCTGCTGCCACCACTGATATAGTATTGAGACCCATCCGGGCAGTAGGTGTAGCCCTTGGCGCTACAATAGCAGCAGGAGCAGACATAGTGTCCTTCTTCGTCACGGATGTTGCCGCTGGCGATGCCAGGTTGGGCATCCAGGCTGAATCTGGTGGCATCACGCAGCTAGGCAATAATGCGATCCGGCAGGTTACTTCTGATTTGACTATCACAACAGCCGAGAGTGGCACAGATCTTGTGCTCAATCCGAACCGAAGGGTTTTGGTTCAGCAGCCGATGGTCTTAGGCTCCTCTCTCGTAAATAGCGGAACTAATATCCTTGTGGTCGAGAACGGGACTGCTCCCACTGGTGCTACTGCAGACCAGGTTGTGCTCTACTCTTCTGATAACTCCGCTGGCAACACCATCCCCAGCTTTTACTGTGAAGGGACACAGGTCATAGCAACCGGGCAGGCTGACTCCGCCTCTTCGGTCCGTGTCTTGATGAGGATCAACGGGACTGTAGTGACTATCTTGTGTATATAATGGAGTGGCGAGATGCCGATTGACTTGCCCGTTCCACAGATAGCCCAGGCCGCGACCATGTTTGACCGGTGTCTGATTACTGGCTTTGAGGTGCAAGAAAACAGCCCAAATACAGGAGCCCCAATCACGCCGGTTCTCATCATTTACTGGGTTAAGTTGGATAAGGCTAGTGGGAATGTCCTCGTTGCTGGTCAGTATCGGATATCACCCACAGTTTTAGCTTCCGAGAGACCAGATGGCACACTAACATTCAGGGCGAACCTAAAGGCAAGGCTGTACAAGGTGTTGCAGGATGATGGGGTATTTCCGTCTGGAAGAGTCACCTAGAGTAGGGAGAGTCACCTGGTATAGAAAGGAGGAAACATGAACATACTATTGCTGGGGATTGCAGCATGGGGGGGGTGGTATGCGCTCCGGCCGAAGACATCATATCTAGGGCCCAGTGGTGACCCGAACTGGAAGATCGGAAAGGTAGGTCTAAAATGACCCAGCCACAGCTATACACATCGAATCGGTCCCAAAGGAATCAGATGGTCCATGTGGTAGCCCAACACCCTCCTCGTATGTCCACGATCTCCAAGAGGATTGGGGATCTCTTGACGGTATCTGTGGATGTTCAGAATATAGAGAATGTCGCACGGGAGGCTGAGCTGCGCATCTTGCAGCCTAATACAGGCATCCTTGCTGTTGGGCCAAAGAGGGTGGCTATGCCTGGCAAAATAGTCAGGCTGACAGCGGCATGGCGGGTGAAGATTGAGAACACCGTGTTCGTATCTAGCTTTGGTCACCCAGACAACTTGATGTTTGCTCTGGTCGTGCGACAAGACGCTCAGGGCACATGGGATGGACTGGTGCAGATACCTTTTGCGTTGCATCTGAGGCCAGCGCGGTAAGTCCAACAAGGTATTGTGGGAGGGACATAGATCGACCATGGATAAGCAGACCGTTTCTATCCTTCTCGTGAGCGCCATAGTTGGATTTGTTGCTGTCTCCGTTTTGAAGAAGAAGAAAGCAGCCATGGGCTGGAGCATTGGAGAGTTAACTGTAGTATGAACAATGGAGGGGGCTAATGGCTGTGTTGCAGAAAGTAACAAAGGCCAGAGGGTGGGTGGTAGGCCCTCTGGCGACGATAAATGTAAACAAAACTCCTGGCGATGCGACCACGATGAAGTGGTCCGTTATCAACAGGCAAGGATCAGCACGATCTGCCAAGATTATAGTCGAACGGGTTCCTGGTGGAAACACCGCAAATGTTATCATTCGTGCTACACAGTTTGCCTCCGTCGCAAACGGCGAAACTCTGGTCCTTAATACAACAATACCACTCGCTGGGTTGGTATCTGGGGCCCATGAGTATACAGCCGAGCTGCTCGACGGCGAGGCATCACAGACTGCTTCTACCAGTGTGGCTAAGATTAGTTTCAGTGTAACCATCTCGGGATGGGCGCTTGGGGCACTGACAGTTGAGTAAGGTAAGGCCGATGCGAAGACATGGATATATTAAGGTTCGGGCCCACGTTAGCGCAGACAAAAAATTCGAAGATACACTTAACATCAAGTGGGCGGGCATAACTAACCGGACAGGCAAGGACCAGGCTATCTTGCTTATACTCAGAAATGCAAAAGATACAGGCTGGGTTGGGAATTCGGGGTGGGTGCCGATCGCAAATAACGCAAGCGCAGACCTGTCCATTGCCTGGGTAGTAGGACTCACCGGCGGCCTTGTGGTAGGAGCCAATAAGATGAAACTTTTTATATATGCTAGCGCTACCACGGTAGCGGACGCCGTTGTAGTTGCAGGGCATGAGATCGGCCTGACCCTGGTGACATAGAGCATGGAAACTACGCTTATTGGGGCTTTCAGCGCTGTTGCCACTGCGATGACAGGGCTTAGCGGTGTGCTGTGGAAAGTACATCAGGGAGAGACTAAGAACCGGGATGAAGTTAGTGATAAGCAAGTTAAGGCTGCCTACAATATGGGCCGATTGGAGCAGCGAGTTGATCTCTTATGGGAGTTTCTGATGAAACAGGCCCGAGCCACAGCGCTAGTTGGAGGTCTGACAACCGTGGCGAGTGCTGAGAAGCTGTCTATTTCCGCTATCTCCCTGTACAGCCCCGAACTGGTCCAAAAGCTTAAAGCTTTCTACACCTCGAATGCCCAACTTCCAGACAATGATTTGTTCCAAAGGATCCACGAGACGTTTGGGGAAGAACTGTTCACTAATATCTGTATCCCAAACAAACTCTTCTATGGCTCCTGTGTTGCAACAGCCGTACACATAGCCAAAAATAGCGAGTAGATCAGTGGCCTTTGCGTTACGGAAACGGGTAGTTATACAGAAAGGCTACAGTGGACCAACCACAGTAGCTCAGTTCTCGTTCCCTTTTGTATTTGCAGCAGGTTTGCCAGGCGTCCCGGGCGGAGCTATCGGAGAGCTGGACTTTTATGTCAGCCAGGGTCTTACGGTGTCAGGGCAGCGAGGCAAGGTCCTGGAATACAGACTGGAATCGGATACGGCACCCAGAATAGACAACTACAGAGTGACCCTGGTCCTGATGGGGAAGCCGGAACGTGAGGTCAGGGGGACTCTTAGCAGGAGCGGTTTTCAAGAGCAGCCAGCAGCAATGGCGTATCCGCAAGCGGCTATTGTGCTAGGAATCGTTCCGCTTCTAGCGATTGTTGGTGTACTGATTGCCCTGGGTGCAGTAATCACTGTTCTCATTACTGAAGGGGTGTCAGGAGTTGTGAAAGGGTTCTCGCTTCTCATAGCAGGGGCAGCGATTGGACTGGGAGCAGTAATGCTGGTGAATAAGCGGGCGAAGTAGCGGGCGAAGTAGCGGGCGAAGTAGCGGGCGAAGTAGACATGCCTGAAAAGAATACTGGAGTGCTGCTGTTGGTGGTTGGCCTGGGCATCTTGTTGTTTGCAAGTGGGAGAGCCAGTGCAGGCAAAGGTACAAAAACAGGGGCTGTTTTTGTAGTGGCGACCTCCGATCTTAGAGCCGGTTCGGGGTAGGGTGGAACGTGAGAACGCGTCCAGGTAGCCATATTGAGATAGGCACCATAGACTTGCCTAGAGACCATTTTAGCCTCCTGGTGCAGTTCCGGGTCAAAAACGTTGGCGATGCGTCGGGCCTGGTGTCAATCAAGCTGAACCTGATTGAGAGGCAGCTCGGTGGGGATAACACCTGGTACCGCTTTACTCCATTGGTGAATGATAATGTTGCGAAAGGGCCGAACATTATCACCGATGAGCTCTATGATTACACCAAAGGAAGGTTTAGAGGGAGGATGATTTTACCCGCTCCTCCCAGCTACGCTCCTTTCGAGCTTGTACCAGGGGCTGATGTTCAGGTCTCAGTAGCTCTGACCATGCCGGGGGCAGACAAAGACCCCCTGATCAAGAAGTTCTGGGATAAAAAGGGCGCTGGTCGTGATATGAAGGTAGTGGCGGAGCTATGGATGGTGAGTGGGGCGAATGAGGGCTTGAAGAAGCTTGCAACTCACACATACGGGAAGGCGTTTTCGTTCAGCAGCAACTATGTCGGGGTATCACAGATGCAGGTGATCGGGGATGGCGCCCTTGGAGCGGCGAGTAGCTAAGCGTTACAGCCCCACACGCTTATCCCTAATGGCACCCACTTCCCTCTTGGGTACCCAGCCGCAACTAACTGACAATACACCCTGGCCTCTACTCTGTATGCCTGCTCCTCATAGGGGTTTCTCCAGGGCTGCCCAGCCGGAGTCTGATAGGCCATCTGCGTATAGAGGTCCTGAAAATTAGGGATGGTAGCATACTGGTTGACGTGAACCTTCTCATGGGCCAGAAGAGCGAGGCCGGCGGCGGTACGGAGGTCTCGGGGATGGATAGCCAGATAGATAGTGCGACCAATCGTCATGCCTACAGTTCGCAGCGCTCTGGTTGCAGTCCCATATGCGCGCCGCGTGACAAATACTACCCCCATAGGGATGATTGCGTAGGGACACCGACCTGATATTTGACTTTCAGGGAGTCGGGAAGAAAATTGCAAATCAATGTTTTCCCATGAGGCATCGTCAGGCACAACCTGTTGGAGGATACGCCTGGCTTCGTCGGGCACTATCATGTTTTGCCCCCTTTTCTGATCAGGTCATAAGCGAGTTTTAGCCTGGTGAACGCAGCAGCGTTCCCGCCCTTATCGGGGTGCAGGATCCGGGCCTTGGCCCGAAATACAGCATCGACCATCTCCCGTGAATCGCCTGGAGACACGCCCAGGACTGCATAGGGGTCTTCATGATGTGTTCTTGTGGTCCTGCCAGTCGGTCTCTGGGTGAACGTGTTGTTAACCAACTGTGCTGCAATGTTCTCTATTTTGGCTTTCAGGCCTGAAGCCTCGTACAGGCGCCACAACTCCTTGGATACAGCAGACTCAGCAGTCTTGGGAACCGAGAGATCAGGTGGGGGAATCTCTGGCGGTGGTTGTGCGGTTTCTTCGACTGGGGTACTCATTTGTCTCAGAGTAGCATATAGTAGATGTGAAGACAAGTTGAGGGGTTGACCGTAGCCTGTTGCTATACTTCTCCGTGGTGGGGCTGACTGAAGGAGGGGTCGCCGTGACCGTTTATTCTAACTTGTGTCCTGCTTGCGGGCGCTCAGGACGCCCTACCCTTCGATACACTTCAGGGTTCGCCACAGGCATACCCAAAGGGACGCCAGAGCCCATATACTTATGTGCCTGTGGAGGCCTGGAAGAGGACGGTATAGTAAGCTGGCCTCGACCTGAAGCACAGATTCAGGGTGGAGAACGCGGGGCGTCGGGAGTATAATCAAGTGGAGGAGTATCAATGACCACTGCTGAACAGGAAGATTGGGTCCGCAGGGTCCGCCGCCAGGTGCGTGTCAAGGGACCTCATGAAGATTTGCTTATCACAGAGATGGAGACAGGGATAGTCTCGATCTGTACTGATGAGGAGAACCCAACATGCGCTACTGGGATGCCTGGGGCGGGGGAGTTTAATGAGCTGGTCAAGTGCATGGAAGCAGCCGGGTTCAAGGTAGAAGAAGAGTTGTAACAATGCCTAGAAAAATTCCTGCCATAGAGGTTCAACACAAGGCAATATTAGCGGAGGCTCATCGTGCAGCATCATCTCGCGCCCAATCAGTTCAATCGGCTGCAACAATTGTTCGCAAGAAATCGCTCGCACCTCAAGAGTGTAGAGTCATCTGCAAAGCTATTGATGACGAGAACTGGCAAGAAATAGTACGAACTCTGGCTCAAGCATACAATATTTGTGTACCGTCAGTTAACACCGTTGATCAGATGATACAGGAGGTAGGAGGAAAAGAATCCGTATGGGTTCCGGCTAGTTCTGTATCCTTGCGCAACACTGTTTTGTCCATTAAAGAAGATGTTAAAACAGGATTGGAACGTCGAGACAGAGCCATCGCAGGTGCTGTTTATTTACCTCCTGAACAGGCGGGTGATACATGCGGTCGTATCATTACAACTGAGGGGATGGCTCAACTTTCGGGTAAATTGGCGCAAGGTGAAGTAATTATACATGAATTTTTCCACCATGCAGCTAGGCATCTGAGTGAATCCGCCTTGCGAGTAAAAGCGGATGAAATGGCGAAGGGATTACCCGGGTTCGTTCTAGGAAATATTCTGAGTGCGCCCGAAGAGGCTTTTGCGAATGGGCAAGCTAGTGCTGTACTTGCTCAGTGTAGGTGCGACTCCAGATCAGAGGAGAAAACAACAGTTGATATATGTGACCAGGAATATAGCTACAAGCAAATCAGGGCTTTGGCTTTCCAACACAATGTGCCTCGTCATCTCACGAAAAAAACAGAGATGTGTGCTGAGCTGATAAAAAAAGGGATGCTTTGACATCTACATGGACTTTGAGCAGGACTCCTATGTTCAGATAGCCATGCCTAATGGCGCCTACCGCTACGGTTATGTTATGGAGACCGCAGAGAAAGGCCAGCATTTTACTGTCTGTCTGCACGAAGAGGGGGCAAGCAAGCTTGCGTTTGAAACGGCGGCTGGGGTCTGGAACACCCAGGCCTCGTCAGGGGACCAGTATGGCCTCACGGATCAGGAATTCCGCGTTCTCTCTCTGTTCATTACGAAATGCAATACCAAAACAATAGGGGAAGAGCTTGGCTTGGCGCCCGCTACGGTCCGAGCATATATACGAATTCTACGGTATAAGCTCCGGGTACAAGACCGTATACAGCTAACAATTGTTGGTGAGGCGGTTGTGAAGTCAACAATGGACTTGAGAAGACAGGAGACTGGTGAGGGTGTCAGATAGGCGATGGAAGAACATTTGGCAACTGTTCATCTCAAGGATGGTTCTACAATCCAGTTTTTCAGAGATGAAAAGGATGTTCGGATTAGACATACTGACCATGCGGTATTGCTGCCTAAAGCAACAGCGCAACAGACCTTTGATCTTCTCGCGCTTTTTGAGATTGCCGGCGAATCAGTGGATTTTCCAGTGGATTTTCCAGAGGAGAAATGATAATGGGCCAAGAGAACGAGGCGGTATTAAGCTGTCTTCTGATAGAAGATGACGACGAGGCGTTCTCCTGTCTGAAGGTTTTGATCAAGAACTGGCCGGAACAAAATGCCTGCAAGCCCTCAATAGTGTTGCTGACTCAGGAAGACTGCGATCCTTGTGATGAGGAACATGCCCGGCTTGCAGAGGATATCGAAGCAGGGATTATTGAGGTTGTGGACTTTACCAGCGAACGGGGACAGGACATAGCGAAGAGGAACAATATTGAAGCTGTCCCTGCGGTACTCATACTGGACTGTCAGGACATGCTGATTCAGGATAATCTGGACGCACAGGACAGCCCATCAGCGCACTTGTGATTACACGCTATGCTTGACGATAGTAGCTATCTAGTGCAATAGTTGTAGCATCAAATAGGCAAGGAGGACTTACATGGGTAAAGGCAGAACACTGGGACGCGCAATGCACAGCAAGGTAACCCCTCCAGCCGGGATGAGATGGGCTCCACCTGCGAATGCTCATGCAAGATGCGTGGGAGATGAGCTAAGAGGCAAGAGCGGTGGTGGTAGGGCTGGTGTACGGTCGCGGTTTAGTAGCGCAACCAAAGCATGTAAAGGACGCAGGTAAGTTCTTATGTCAGAGAGGGGGGCCCGACGTTCCCGGAGCCCCCTCTCTGACAGTATTCAATAAGTTTGATCAAGCCCTTTTCCGCAACTTTCGCTTGGCAATCTTCGAGTTATGAGCCTGGACGCGCCGTAGGTTCAGAAGCATATTTCGATCCTTGCTGTCTGCTTGGGCCACAACGTCTTTAGCAGTCCGCGCTATCTTTACCCCCTCCCACGCCTGTGATATCTCCCGGCTCCAGAACGTCGGGGGGCGGTTGCTTTTCACCATCAGCCCCTCATAGTCCATCGATACTACATGGGTCGCTGCCTGACGTTCCCGGACAGGCACTCCCCTGAACTCCTCCAGGACATCCTTCCACATGGGCCGGAGCTCGGGTCTGTCAAGCCGCACCATCATAATATCCGGGCATTTTAGAAGCATGGCTTGAACCCCGCTAACTGCTGCCAGAGTCAGCTTGCGAGTGGACTGGGTTACGAATATGGTAAGAATGTCCTTTTGCCGGGCCAAGCCCGAGAACTGGTCCATGAACCTGTTCAACTCATTTGAGTGGTCTTTAGCGTAGAAGGCGAAATAGGCTTCATCAGCCAACACCACGGCGCCTTCAGGGAACTCTGCGTTGCTGGTAGGCTTGATGTACTCTGGAAGGAGATTGGCCTTCTTTTTTGGAAAGTTGTAGACATAGAGGGCCCTACCAGGTTTGATCATGTGATAATTTTCAAGAATGCCGTAAGAGAGACAGGACTTCCCTGAACCGATCCCTCCAGCAATAATGACCATGCCTGATGTAGGTATACACTGGAAAAGCTTACGGCTAACCGGGATACTCATTCTTGCTCCTTTAAGACTGCCCCCAGCGAATCAGGCCAGTAATAGCTAAGGCTATGCCTACAACCAGTGTCCATGGATCACCTCCCTTTCTATTTACCACTCTACAAACATGGGCATGAGCACGTAAACGTGGCTATCTGAGCCCACGGACCTGAATACACCAGGGCTTGAGGGAATGGTGGTCTCCAGGGCAACCTCGGGCCCGTCCAGAGCTGATAGCACATCAAGCAGGTACTTGGAGTTGAAGGCTATCTTGGAAAGCTCTCCTACAACAGATACATTCAATTCGTTATAGCTATCTCCCATCTCCTCTGCCCTGGCCATGATTTCCACCTTGCCGGGAGACGAGGCGTCGGGCCCCGGCGTCATCTGTAGCCTGATTATGTCACTGCCGCCCAGGGCAAAAAAAGAAGCTGTCTTTACAACCCTGGTCAGTTCTTTCAGGTTGAAGACTGTCCGAGTCAGATACGTCTGAGGCATAAGGGTCGAGTATTTAGGGAATGTCCCCTCGGTTAGTCGAAAGACCACCTCAATCCCTTTCAGGTTGAACAGCACCTGCCCCCTGCCCATGGATATTTCCACAGGCTCATCCTGCCCACCTATAAGTTGGTTTAGCGCATTCATGCTCCTCGCAGGGAGGATAACGCTTGCCGATTCTTTGATTGGTTCTTCCAACCGGCCCTTATGCACAGCCATGCGAAAGCCGTCGAGGGCGATCATGGTGAACCGGTCGTCTTCCAACTCCAGCTTCACCCCGGTTAGCACGGGCCGCGACTCTTCAGTGGCCGCGGCAAACACCACCTGCCTGATTCCAGCCTTGAGCGTCCCGGGATCGATTTTCACTCGTAGCCCGTCGCCCACCGTAGGTATTGGTGGAAATGCTTCGGCGTCGGTTCCGCTCAGTCTGGTCTGGGACCGGGAGCAAGTCAGCTGTAGGGATCTGGGGCCCGGCGTCATGGCCAGGTCTATTCGTTCGGCTGGCAGGGATCCCACAAACTCGGTAAGGAGCCTGGCGGGCACCGTGATGGAGCCCTCCTCTTCCACCATGGCGCCTATCCAGGTTGTGATTGTCATCTCCAGGTTGGTGGCCAATAGCTTGAGCATGGAGTGATCCGTGGCCATCAGGACATTTTGGGTTATGGGCAACGTGGTCGTGGTAGCCACCGCCCTTCCCACTATGCCCAAGCCCGCTTTGAGGTCTTTCTGTTCACAGGTTACTTTCATCTTTTCCTTCTCTCCTTTCACCAGTCTCACACTGGGTATGAGGTGCCAGGTCGAAATCTAATGGATCTAGTTTCCAGCCTGGTCAACAGGGCATCTTTAACCACACTGTCTTACCCCCGTGATACTACTATTCTTTTCAAGTAGACGCTTCATTGAATGGGGATTATCTACTTGACGCACGGCCATAAATGTGCTATCCTATCTCTGTGGTGATTCGTCAGATAGGATTTCAGGAGCATCTTTCTCGTGGGCAACCTTCTCTGCGAGTTCGACAACCTTCTCTGGAAAGAGCTTCCTGATAGCCTCTTTATCGGGTAACTCAGTAACCCGAATCTTCTTCTTAGGCACAGGAGACCTCCGATGGTACAGAATAGGCAACCACGCAAACAGAAGCCTGCAACCAAGTACGACATGAACCTGGTAAAGCTGGTGGACCACTTCCACAGCGAAGATGCCTGCCGAGCCTACCTGGAAGACCTTCGCTGGCCGGATGGTATGGCATGTCTCCGCTGTGGTTCCACCAGCGTATCCAGAATTTCAACCCGTGACCAGCTTGACTGCAACTCATGCCGCTACCGTTTCTCCGCGACTACAGGAACCATCTTCCATGACACCCATCTCCCCCTCTGGAAGTGGTTCCTGGCCGCATACACGATGATAGAGTCCAAGAAAGGCGTCTCGGCCAATCAGATCAAACGAGAACTGGGAATCTCCTATAAGACAGCGTGGTATCTCTGCCACCGAATCCGGGATGCAATGACGCAAGCTCAGGCTAAGGCCAAGCCCCTCAGTGGTATCGTGGAAGCCGACGAAACCTTTGTTGGTGGCAAAACACAGGGGATGGGGCGGGCCTACAAGGGCAACAAGGCCATTGTTGTGGGTGTCGTCCAGCGCAAGGGTGAAGTCCGGCTCCAGGTGGCCGAGGACCGGAGCCGGAAGGTCCTCCACGAAATCGTGGTGAAGAATACTGCCCCTGAGACTGAGGCCATCTACACCGACGAGTGGGTCGGTTATGACCGGCTGGGCGACGAAGATACCCGCCACGAAACGGTCAACCACAGTATTGACGAGTATGTCCGGGGTGACGTTCATACCAACTCTGCCGAAAGTGTGTGGAGCCTCTTGAAGCGGTCTATTGTCGGGTCTTACCACCAGGTTAGCGTTAAACATCTTCCCGCCTATGTGGAAGAACTGGAATGGCGGTTCAGTCAACGGGACAACCCCTTCCTGTTTCGGGATACGATGCGACATCTCATTAAAGCCGACAGGCTCCGTTACAAGATACTGACTTCATCCAACGGGTAAAACCGGGTTAGACCATTGGGATTGACTTCAAGGGTGAACCTGTTGGTTATGGCCGGGCCTTGTTTCGCCTGGGCGGACAGTGTGAGAGTTAGGGTATGGAAAGGCACAGTTCTATAGGCGTATGACTGCATGACAATTTCCAGCCGGTCGGTCTCTTGTCCGTAGCTGGGCAGAAAACGAAGGACATCTACATACGCAATATCCCCAGCTCTAATATCGAAAGAGCCATCTCCCTGCCATTCAGTAGGTGAACCTTGCCATAGAGACTTCATTGGATGGAGTATCTGCGGTAAATCATCAATAGTTGCCCCCGATACTGCCCTCAACTGCACAATAACCCCCTCAGTAAGCATCCCTTCGGAACCAGCTACTCCCACTCGCCATAACCTCTCGCCCAACTGACCATCACCTAAAGGCTTGTCACGTTGGTATGGCTCCACACCGTTGATAAAGACAAACCGCAAATTGGTAGTCTCATAGGCAGAAACCTTATCACGTGCTTCTTTCCACATGCTCATTGGGGTGAGTATAGTTAAGTGCGCTGTAAACCATGCGGTCAATAAAACTGCGACAAATGTTGGTACAGCAGCACCCCATCCATTTACAGAGAAAACGCCGAAAGCAGACGAGACGGCTATCGTGACAGCGATCATAGCAACAATGAGTCCACTCATATTTTGGACTCGTTCCCAAGATGGGAATGTACGATGCCAATTTTCGCGCCAGTATTCCTTCCATCCCATGTAGATAGTCTAGCATAAGGTCGTGCATGAAGTACATAATCCCCCATTGAATTACTCCTTACCTTTGACTTCTATCCATCCCACTTCTCGGCTTCCTGGTCACGCCGCCCCGATCCTACCCATCCCACTTCACAGCTCGGCTTCCTATACATGCCTTGACAACTCATATCTCGGCTTCCGGTACAGCTCAGCCCAGGCCATTGCTCGGCTTCCGGTGCATCGCGTTTCACCCCTCAGCTTCTGGTCCAACCCGTCCCATATCGCTACTCGGCTACCTTTCCGGCTCCAGGCGACTCATCTCTCGACTTCCGCCTCATTTCGCACCACAACTCGGCTTCCTGCCAGATCTCATCCGTCGGGATCATTGGGGCCAAGGGCTGTAATCATTTCGGTCAACACTGGATCACCCCCATCTAACTTACCCACTCTTAGTCTATCATACGGTAAGTTAGATGTCAAGAGGGTATACCCTTGACTTTCTATTCTAATAAGAATATCATAATAGGTAGCCCTGATAAGAAAGGAGGTGAGCCGATGCCGGAGGTACAGATTACTGCCTTCAAGTGCGAACGCTGTGAGCATGTTTGGGCTCCCCGCACTAAGCGACGTCCGACAATTTGCCCAAAATGCAAGTCGCCGTACTGGGACAAGCCACGGATAAGAGATACATCGAAGAGAACCTAAATTACGAATGTGGCGGGGCCTGACACACCTGAGATGTGAGATGTCTATGGGCACTGCCTCTTTCCTGGCTGGCATATGTCCACCTCCTCTCGCTCATTCTCTTTTCTCTTGGTTCGTCACTATCCCTCGTTAACCACATAGTGTTAGCCGTGGACAATACCCCATGGGACGTGTGGGGCTGGCCTTGAGGCCCCGCTATGAGAACGCTAGATGACCTCCTGGGGGCCATTTTAACCGTTGCTTTTTCATCCATCTCCACCTTCCGCCTGGATCGTCTACTTGTCCTCATGGCCCCTCCGGCGTTCCTAACAGTTTCCAAGCCAACTCCGCCTGTGCTGGCACCACGGCATCCCCCAGGGCCTCAAGGCGCAGGCGGCGGGTGGCGCCCTCGCACTCACTCCACCCTATCGGGAAGCCTTGAAGCCACTCGACAAAGGGAACTCCAAGCTTTCCTCCAATGGCAGGGGCAAGGTCGGGGTAGTCTCGCAGGACACGCTCCCAGGCACTGGCATCCTGGGGGCCTGGCGGCCAAAGAGGAATGCCGCCTTGTTCAACCCGTCGTGACGGTTGAGTTCGTCTGGGGACATCTTGGCATCGTGCGCTCTTCGCGTTGCCCACAATGCCGCCTGTGTTTTGAGGCCCGGCTTGTAGCTCCCGTCGTGCTGTGTTTTCGTGCCTTCCAGGGCAGATGTCGGAGTCATCCACATATTCACCTGATCGGGGAGATAGTAGTCTTTTGGCTTTCTTTGCGACCCCTTCCGCCCAGTAATTCCTCCCTTCCAGTCGTTTGCTCTGGGTATTCTCCATTGAGTACCCAACGCACCACCATCTGTCCCTGCGGTGGAGAGCGCCGGCATCTATTGCCGATACAATGCCTGCCCGTCCCACATAACCCAGGGCGGCAAGGTCAGCGAGGACGGTCCATGCGTATGCTGGCTCGGCGCCATTCCTGAGAGCCAGCCCTGCGACA
>ERZ1292625.397-Hain-H41-01um-R1-397-length-66868-cov-7_pt1 | contig 58545 bp, 47 predicted proteins | sample MGYA00564400_ERZ1292625 | MGnify/ENA primary metagenome ERZ1292625 (study PRJEB36523, sample SAMEA6512639) | groundwater metagenome | collected 2019-01-08 | study: AquaDiva: Metagenomics assemblies of 32 groundwater samples | reverse complement strand
TGCAAATTAGTGGTAATAATCTGCATCATCAATTGGAGTTGTTCTTATTGAATTCTGTTGAAGCCGATAGCGCATCCTTAGTCGTCATTACCGACGTTACAGCGGCTGTTAGAAATATTCGTAATGCGATTTGGAATATTGGTTTGACTGGATTATTGGGGCTCATCATCTCTCAGCTCCTCTTGTTTCTAATACTGACTCGAATACTGTCGCGCTTAAAAGATGTTGCAATTGCCCTGCCTTTACTCGCAAGCGGTCAGTTTGAGAGTTTCCGTCAGTCTCTTTTTGTCTCGGAATTAATACGAAATTCCAGAGATGAAGTCGATACTTTGTCTGAAGCTGCGATTACCTTGTCGCATCAATTGGAAAAGCTTGAATTGAAAATATCATCTCGTACAAAGATGTTGATTGAACAAAGAGATGAACTGAGTCGAGAAAGAGATTTTGTAAAAAATCTGTTAGATACAGCGCAGGCGATTGTTTTGACACAAAATTCAGCAGGAAGAATCATTACCCTGAATGGTTATGGAGAAATGCTAACTCGCTATACAGAGGCAGAATTGTTGGGTAAATCATTTTTGGGTACATTGATTCCAGAGTATGACTCGGAAGATGCTGTGAATCGTTTTGCAGAGATTCATTCTGGACAAAAAATGCAATTACGCCATGAAGCAATAACCTATTGTAAAGATGGATCAAAACGTCATGTGGCGTGGCTTCATTCTCATCTTTCCTGGATTTCCGAAGAAGACCCCTCTATTTTGTCTGTTGGTTTGGATGTTACCGAATATAAGCGTGTAGAGGGTCATCTAGCATGGTTAGCAGATCATGATCCCTTGACCAATATGCTTAATCGGCGCCGTTTCAGCGAAGAATTGGAGCAAGTATTGCATCGTTCGGAGCGGTATCTTCATCCGGGCGCATTGTTGTTTTTTGATTTGGATCGATTTAAATACATTAATGATGTCAGTGGTCATCAAGCAGGAGATAGCTTGTTAAAAATGGTGGCTACCATGTTGGCTAAAACAACACGGACTGGTGACATTACGGGTCGGTTAGGAGGAGATGAGTTTGCCATTATCTTACCGGAAATTAATGCGGAAGGTGCGATTGAGGTCGCGAAGAAAGTTTTAAATCAGCTTAATCAGGCGCAACTCACTATTAATGGTCGCACCCATAGAATTTCGGCCAGCATTGGTATTGCGTTATTTCCTCAACATGGTGGAAATATTCAGGATCTACTTGCAGCGGCTGATCTTGCGATGTACCAAGCAAAGGCTATCGGACGAAACGCATGGTATTTGTTTTCGGATGACGATCGTATCCGTGATCGCATTCAATTATTGGTGGATTGGAAAGAGCGGATTGAATATGCGCAAACTCATGATAACTTCATGTTGTATTTGCAGCCGATTATGCATATCAAAACCAAGCGAGTTTCACATTATGAAGTGTTAATTCGCATGCAAGATAGAGATGGCACGATACGGTCACCGGGCGATTTTATTCCTGCTGCAGAAAATACTGGATTGATACATGCCATTGATCATATGGTATTGCGCAAAGCGATTGCGCAGGCAGCGATGATTTATGAGGCCGGGATTTTTGCTAGTTTTTCTATCAACTTATCTGCACATGCTTTTAATGATCCTGAATTGATGCCGATTCTCAAACAACAATTGTCTGAATATCAGATAGACCCAGAAAATTTGATGTTTGAAATTACAGAAACTGCAGCATTGGAAGATATTCCAGGCGCACGTACTTTGATGAAGGAAATTAAGGAATTAGGATGTGGTTTTGTATTAGATGATTTTGGTGTTGGTTTTTCTTCTTTCTTTTATTTAAGAGAATTACCGGTAGATGCTGTCAAGATTGATGGATCGTTTATTAAAAATTTAGCAGATAATAGCGATGATGTTATCTTAGTAAATGCCTTATGCAGTGTAGCTCGAGGGTTTGGGAAGAAAGTCACTGCAGAATTTGTTGAAAGTGAAAAAATCCTAGAAATTATTGAGCAGATGGATATTGATTATGCACAGGGTTATTACATCGGTAGACCGTCTCCTATTGAACAATTTTTAGCTGAAAGAAATTTGCCTTCTAAATAGCCGGCGTCTGTTAAACAAGTCAATCATATTCCTAGTTTGAACTAAGCTTTACTCTGCCCTTAATGCATCCACTGGGTTTAATTTTGCGGCGTATATTGCAGGCGCGATGCCCGCCAAAAGGCCGATGAGTATTGATATACATAGTGCTCCGAGTACATAATCCCATGGAATATTAACGGGTAAACCGTCCACCAGCCATTTTAATAATCCAGCAATTGCAACGCCTAAACCTAAGCCGGTTAATCCTCCCATAGTAGTGAGTGTAATCGATTCCAGTAAGAACAGCATACGGATACGAGCGCGGGTTGCACCGAGTGCGGTTAACAAACCAATTTCTGCGACGCGTTCCGATACAGTAATGTACATCAAGGTAATCATGCCCACAGTACCCACGAGTAACGAGATACCACCCAAAGCTACAATTGAAAACTTGAGGATATTTAGAATGGTTGTCAAGGTACTGAGCATTTGTTTTTGCGGTGTAATGGTAAAATCTTCACGGCCATGTCGTGCAATGAGGATACGACGAATGTCATCAATGACTGCTTGCATCGGTGCATCGGGAAAATAAGAAAAATTGATTTCCATCACACCCTGTCGGTTAAATACCTCCAATGCCCGCGCGGTGGGGATAAATACCGTATCATCCAAATCAAAACCTAACACATTGCCTTTTGATGCCATAACGCCAATTACACGAAAACGTGCTCCACCAATCTGCAGCATTGCTCCAAGTGGATTAGCATTACCAAATAATTCATGATGGACCTTGGCACCGAGTACCACATAAGGACGGGGATTACGTGGATCATCATTAGGCAGAAATTGCCCCATTGCAACGTGCATGTTAAAGGCTTCTGCAAAATTCGGTCCTTGACCATAAGCTGTGACGCGCCTACTACGGCCTTGTGCTCGGATTTCTGCATTACCGACGACATTCGCATTGGTGTGTTGTGCATAGTGACTTTGCTTTAACGCAAGACTGTCTTCGATCGTAAGTAGTCGAGCGCTTCCAATGGCGCCTAATGATCCACCATGCGTATTAATTTTTCCCGGATTGATATTAATAATATTGGTACCAAATTGGGTAAATTCAGATAACACAAAACGCTGTACACCATCACCAATAGCTGTAAGTAGAACGATTGCGATGATTCCGACTGCAATGCTAGAGACTGATAAAAAAGTGCGTAAACGATGTGCGGTCAATGCACGGTAGGAAAATTGCAAAATATCCAGCCAATTCATTTTTTATTCAATGCTGCTACCGCATTTAACTGCGCAGCTTTGATCGCAGGCAGTGTAGTAGCTATGATTCCGGTGATTAATGCAATGCCAATAGCGGCTGCGGAAGCCCAAGTGGGTGCCCAAGCGGGAAATTGTGGATACAAAATGCGGATCAATAAACTACCCAACTGACCCAGTAAAAATCCTAACAAAGCGCCAACCAATGATAGCCACGCAGCTTCAGTAAAAAATAATCGTCGAATATCGCCCGAAGTAGCACCGATGGCTTTCAACAAACCAATTTCTGAAGTACGTTGACTGACGGCTACCAACATCACATTCATGACCAAAATCCCAGCGACAATCAAGCTAATGGCAGCAATGCCGGCTACTGCCAGCGTCAGTGCATGTAAAATACGATCAAATGTTGCCAGTACGGCGTCTTGTGTGATGACGGTGTTGTCATCTTCACCATCATGACTTTGCTTTAATGTGGCTAGTATTGCTTGTTTGGTAGCTGCTATTTCCCCGTGATTGTTAGCCTCTACCAGAATTCGAAAAAGCGATGTGGTATTAAATAGCGCTTGCGCATAATCGACGGGGATAATCACAATTTCGTCCGTATTAAAGCCCATCGATTCGCCTTGTGATGCAAGCACGCCTGAAACCAGGAAACGGCTGTCACCCAAACGAACGCGTTGTCCTATCGCTGGATTGTGTGGAAAGAAGTCTGCAGCGATTTTGGCACCCAATACAATTTGCGCACTTCTTTCAGAACCCTGTGTAATAAAGCTTCCTAGCGCTAGCTTCATATGACGAATGGGTATCAGATTTTCGTTACTACCCAGCACGGTTACTTCTCGTAAGCGGTTTGCTGTTGAAAGTTCTGCGGCACCAATGCTCAGCGGTGCATAGCGTTTAACTTGCGGAAGTCTACCTAATAATTGCGCATCGTGTAGCGTCAAATCTCGTGGCGTTTGACCAAGAACAGCTCCAGGAAATGATCCTGCCGTTTCCGCGCGACCTGGTAAAACCACTAGTAAGTTGGTGCCGATAGAAGAAAATTGATTGATAACGAAATTTCTAGCGCCGTCTCCGAGAGCCGTTAGTATTATGACAGCCGCTACGCCCAGCGACATGGCGAGTACAATTAAAACCGACCGGATACGGTAGCTGATGACTGCCTTAAGTGCAGTTCGCAATGTGTCAAGGAGTGTCACGTGTTTGGTCCGTGAGTATTTTGCCGTCACGCATGGCAATTTGTCGATTTGCACGAGAGCCTAATTCGCGGTCATGCGTCACTATAATCAACGTAGTTCCTTGATGTTGAAGATTTTCCAACAATAGCATGACTTCAGCGCCAATTTGATGATCCAAATTACCGGTTGGTTCATCGGCCAATATGATACTTGGCTGCATAATGGTTGCTCGCGCGATCGCAACACGTTGGCGTTGTCCACCAGAAAGCTCCGCCGGCCGGTGATTGGCACGTTGTTCGAGTTCAAAAGCCTGCAAAGCATTTTGTACGCGTATCTTTCTTTCATCGATTGGCACGCCCCCCAGTGTTAAGGGTAACTCAATATTTTCCGCTGCAGTCAGGCGTGGTATTAAGTGAAACGATTGAAAAACAAAGCCAATTTTTTCTCGGCGAATTTGCGCTTGTTCGATTTCGGTTAGATCGGTTACCGCCTTATCGTCTAATTCATATTGGCCTGCATCAGGTTGATCAAGTAATCCAATGATGTTGAGTAAAGTGGATTTGCCAGAACCCGAGGGGCCCATGATGGAAAGATATTCACCGGAGGCAATTTGTAAATTAATTTGATTCAATGCCAGTACGGTTTGTTCACCCATTGTAAATGTACGGGTAATATCGATCAGACGAATCATGCTTAAGGAATTTTTTGGAGGGTAGATTGAACGAGTGCGCCGTTCTTAATACCATCTTGGTCGGAGGATAAGAGGATATGATCTCCTTCTTTTAAACCGCTGGTAATTTCAGTAAAACTCCAGTTACTTAAACCTTTCTCAATAGATTGTTCGACTAGGCGGTCATTGGCGTCAACTAACCAGACTTTGTTATTTTGTCGGAGTGCCTGTGTAGGAATTCGTAACACATTATTCTTCCTTGCTAGTATCACTTCTACATCGGCGCTGTAGCCTACTAAAAGCCCTTGCGTGGGGGAAGGATGAAAATCGACTTCGATATCCACAGTACGTGCTTGTTTTTCTATTTCAGTGATGAAAGGTGCGATGCGTCGAATTTTTCCTGGAAAAACTTTATCCGGCATGGCATCCAGCGTAATACGAACTTCCTGGTTGATTTGAATTTTAGGGGCATCGACTTCATCCATCGGTGCCGAAACATATAAACATTGGTCATCGATAAGATCAATCGTTGGCGGTGTGGAAATCCCAGGGGGGGAGGGGGTAGTAAATTCTCCCAATTCGCCGCTGATGTGGCCTATGATGCCAGAGAATGGTGCGGTAATGATGGTGCGGTCAATGGTTGCCTGGCTAACACGAGTTTGCGCTTCTGCTCGCTTGATATCGGATATAGCTGCTTCGCAGCTTGCGCGGCGGGAATTTGCATTTGCACGAGTATCGTCCACTCGTTGAGGGCTAACAAAGTTTTTGCTGAGTAGCTGTTGCGTACGAATATATTCGCGTTGCGCATTATCAGCCAAAATACAAGTTTCTCGCCTACGTTCTTGTGCTGTCGCAAGTTGCCGTTGCGCCAAATCCCGTTGCGCTTGCAAATCATGGTTCCACAACTCCAATAAAACTTGCCCCGCTTGTACACGGTCACCTTCTTTTATCCAAATCTTCGCGATCTGCCCACCTGAAGCCGGTGCAAGATTAGATCTTTGACAAGATTTGACGGTACCCGCGCGGGTATTCACAATGGTTGCTTCTACGTCACCTCTGGAAATAGCGATCCATTCAACTAATATTGGCTTGGGGCGCGTGTAATACCAACCAACCAGTAATACAATACTGATTACAGCGATAGTAACCATCCACCGGAGTGAACTCTGAGCATGAGGTTTCATGTGATATGTCGATTGTTTTGGAAAGAGTAACGCATCAGTTGTGTTTCAATTTAAAACTGCGTATTTTACATCTTTAAGCTGAAATTCCGGCAAATAGCTGTGCAGGAAATTATTTAACCAGAAGTGTAATAATCAACCCTATGACTGATCTTTGGCGTAACAAATTCATTCAATCGGACGGAGACCGACCCACTAGTATGGAAGATATCCGTCCCAATGAAAGCAATTTCTCGGTGCTTGATTCGAAAACATTCGGGGCAATTGAAGCCGAAAAACTGTTTAAAGTGATCGATAGAACACAAACTGAAATAGGACAGTTGGTGCTATTTCGCTCGATTGTTCACCCACTTGTTGATGCATCAGTACTGCAGCAAAAACAGGCAGCATTAATGGAAATTGAATCTGACCCGAAATTACGCGACGCTTTGATGCGATATATAGCAGAGTCGGCTAAACATGAAAAATCACTGAAATATCTTTTGTATGGTGAATTTGTTGGCGGTCTTGCTAGTGAAGAACCCAGTTCACCCGATAAGCTTGAATTTGGCGGTTATGGTTATCGCCAGTACAGAGATGGTACCGAATTTATTGTTGATCTGGTAGAAAAAGTAGCCCAAATCCCATTACCTAAATCGACTTATTTATGTGCTTTGCTCAATACAATCCGTGAATTTGGCAATTCGGATATGTACGCTTTAATAAAAGGTCCGGTTTTTTCTTCCAATGGTAAATTTAAAACCAGAAAAGAAAAATCGGGTTTTGATCTTTATACGCGTTTTCATCCTACATTGTTTAAAGTGATACCTGCCTTGCTTTTTTTTGCTACATCGTATGGTATTTTGCTGCTTATGGAGATGCTGATGCCGGATTTTCGCGGATCTTATATCAGTTACGCAATTTTGGGACTGACGGTTCCGATTTTTCCTATTATTTTGTTGGCCATGGGGGTGTCCGACCGTGATTCAATTATTTATCCATTACGTAAACAGTTTCGTGAAAGTTTAGAACTAGCGAGAGTGCTTGAAACACTGGGAATGCTGGATGAATTGTTGTCATTTTATCGTTATGGCGAGACATTAACGGTCGACAAGACTTTGCCAGAAATTCTCGATGAGAAATCGCATCAGTTGATAGTCAGTCATGCAAGAAACCCACTATTGATTACTGATATGACTGAGTATGTGCCGAATGATATTCATTTGGATGTCAAGGACCGAATCTTAATCATCACGGGTCCGAATAGTGGTGGCAAAACAGCTTATTGCAAAACGGTTGTACAAATTCAATTATTGGGGCAAATAGGGTGTTATATACCGGCAAAACAAGGAAAATTAGTACCCGCTGAACATATGTATTATCAAGTTCCCGATCCAGGACAACTCAGTGCAGGTATGGGGCGTTTTGCGCATGAATTGACGCGTACTCGAGAGATATTTTTCAATTCTACTTCGTTGAGTTTGGTGGTGCTGGATGAGTTGTCAGAGGGCACCACATTCGAAGAGAAGATGACCATTTCAGAATATATTTTAAAAGGATTTCATAAGCTTGGCGCCAGTACTTTGTTGGTAACACATAATCACGAGTTGTGCGAATTACTGCGGAAAGATCAAATTGGGCGTTACCTGCAAGTAGAGTTTGCATTAAATGAGCCGACTCACCGTTTGATCCCGGGTGTATCCAGAGTCAGTCATGCGGATCGTGTGGCCAGTGCCATCGGTTTCAGTCAAAAGGATGTCGAAGAACACTTGGAACGCCACAAAGATATGCGCTAAATCTTAAGTGATGGAGGGTTTGGGTTGATTTTTTTGATATAGATTAACTGATTAAAATATTCACGCTTGTTTTAAATATTTTTCTGCTATGCTAAAAAGGCAAAAATAAATTTTTGCATATTATTGAAACACGAAAGGAGAAAATATGTTTAAAAAAACAATAAATGTTGTTTTACTTCTCGTCGCGCTTACTTTTATGACGAGCCACGCTTTTGCAAAATGTAGTCTTGATACTGAAAAAGATGGCAAATCTGCCTGTGATGCAAACCAAGTTTGCTATTTAGTGGAAGGTGCTTGTATTGATAAGAAAAGCCTCCCTGCTGACAAGGCTTGTAAAAAATCGGGTGTTTGTCAAAATTCTTGTGTTAAAGAAGACGGCTCAGAAACCAAAGATGATGGTTCTGAAACAGGAAAATGTAGCTAAACCATTTTGCTAATAGTTTAATTCACATGACTTGCTACTACATTCATTGCAAGTAAATCAAATAAATAGCTTATGTGAGTTTGATAGTAAAAATAGAACCGAGAGCATTTTATAACCAGCTAAATAATTGTCGTGGAGTACTTGCGAATCTTATCTAGCTGGTTATTTTTAATCAGAAATAATGTTAATTTTCTGTCTTTTTACTTGGCATCATCTTCTTGATGAGCGGTATGCTGAGTAATCCCACTAAAGCACCTATCAAGATCATGAGATAGTTTTGTGTATCGGATTTAGTGAGTGCGGTCGTTATCTGTCTAACCACCGCACTTTGTTCTGCTTTGTCTGAAACCTTCGGCAAATTCTCTGCTTCATAGATATCATTTATATTGTAAGGCGTTAAACCGGGGATGCTCGGAATGTTTTCTCCCCCTTTTCCAACCACCAATTGTGCTTTCATGCCTTTTTCCATGTGGTGTGAAATATCGCAATGCACCAAAAAGGTATCATCTGAGCCAGGAACAATGATGGTTCCGGATACCGTTTTCGGCCCTGTTACTTCTAAATGGAACATGCCGTATTTGTAGAGATATTTGGGCAAGCCGTGCATCATGAATTGATGGCGGATCTGGTCCTCATTGATGAAGTGGAATGTCACTTTTGAGCAAGGTTTGACTCGCCATTCCTGCTGATCAAATGCAAACATCGTTCCGGGGAATTTTGCCGCATATTTTCTGCCAGCGCGTACGGTGATTTCTTTTTCTTCAGAAATGCTTTTGCAACTACTGGGCAGCTTATCAATGTTTTGTCCCATGATCATAGTACCCTCATGGTCCATGATGTGGTCATGATCCATATGATGGTGATGGTGCAGATCACCATGTTCCGTTGATTCGTCAGAGTGTTGGCTATGATCGATGGCGTGTTCATGTGTTTTATCTACAATGCTGTGGTCTTTATTATGCTCATGCAGATGATCGCTTGCGGATCCACTTTCTTGGCTCATGCTGTGACCACTATGATCGTGATGTTTGTCATTGCGCGTCTTATGCTGTTCATGTTGATCGTGCTCAACGGGATTCGATTGCTGTGCCGTTGCATCAACACAAAGTGTTAGTATGCCTGTTAGCAAGCAAGCAATTTTTATAGTTTTAATCATGATTGTTTGCTCCCTTTATCACTTCTAACACGTGAAATGGCGGCCATAGCACATTGCTTGAAGTATTCGCGCTTTGCAAAGATGAAATAAATTAAAAGACCTGCAACTAAACCGTACAAAGCATTCAACAGATAATTTTGTGTCGTAATATCCATGCTGATGATTTGTCCAGCTGGCGAACCCAAACTGGCTACTTCATCGAGGTCTTGCCATATAGGCACTCTTCTTTGCCAAAATTCCTGAGTAAAGTAGTTGCTGAGGTCGATACCAAAATGACTGGTTTTAGGTAAACCATCTTCGCCAAGATAGGATGTGTATACGATGGAACTCATACTGCCTCCTTCAGCCATCCCATTGGTAGTAATTCCCTTTTCACGGTGATCATGAATCAACCAATCTCCTTCACCGTAGCTGTGTTTACCATCATTGGTGGTATCTAATGTCAAATCCAGGCGTTGTGCGGGCGCCATATCGAAAACATCACGCATGATTTGTGCAACCGGATTATGTTCCACGCCATCATAGTGCGTGATCGTGGCGTGATGTCCGTGCGTATGAATAGCGATTGTTTCTCCGCCGCTGTTGAGTAGGCGCAGCTTGATTTTTTGATCGGGTTTGACAATGATTAATGATTCCCGCAGTGAGTAGGGAAAAGATAAGCCGTTGATCGTATAATAATCTTCAGTCGAATCAGTGATGTCATAACGCTGATTCATATCACGTGCTATCAATCGAGGGTCATTATATTTCTTAATAATGTCACCTAATTCTTTATCCATCGCATGGTAATGCAGATCATACTCTTGATCGAATTTTTCTCTGATTGCAACGGATGGGTGACGTACATGGCCACCACCGATATTTAGGGTTTGTAACCAATTATTCGGTCTGTTTTCTTCGACGATGATCATCCCAGCTAAGCCCATCGATAAATGAGTATGGGTTTGCACGTGGCAGTGATAAAACATGGTGCCGGGTTGGCGTGCTTGGAACTCATAAACGCGACGTTCACCAGGCATTAACTCTATTTCACTGGTTTGTGGTACGCCATCGTTACCACCGTGTTCTTTATGGGTAAAGGGATGATCTACGCCATGCAAATGAATACTGTGGGGAAAATAGTGCGTATTTTCTAAAATAATCTGTACGATATCACCCTGCTCTACGCGAATAACCGGCGCGGGTAATCTCAGCAGTGGATTAGCTCTAACACTTTCAAAATTTTCGGTAGACATTCCACTGGTTTTCGGTGCAAATACCCAGGCGCCAGGTTGTACCCCGGGTGCGATGTCAAAAGTAGGGAGAATGCCTGGAAAGTCTGGCGATTTGCCGTTCAATTCCATCACTTCAAGTTTAATGATGATCCGATCAGGGTCACCGTCACCATCCAAATCATCCGTTTTGATGATGGTATCCGGTGACAATCCGGTTTTCATTAAAGTATCCATAGAAATATTGTTGGTTCCCTTGACAGCTGCTGCGATCCAAGCCGGATTATCGGGATTGCATCCAGGAGAAGCTTCGATTTTTACGCCATCAATAACCTGCGCTTCACGCCATGCAGGGGATATTTTGGGATCGCAGGGCGGCTCAGCTGTTAATGCGGCGCGATCGACTTTAATCGTTTTAGGTAGCAGTAACGATGCTTGTGCGCCGACTGCAGTAAATGCCAAATAGAAAATTAGTATGACAATGAGAATAGGGTTAGGCATATCAACGCACCTTTATTATTTATCGAGTATAAAATTAAAAACATAATCGTAATCGCTCTGATCGTACCATTTGACACGATCTTGCTCAATTTAGAGTTATCAGTGTAATGTGTATTGACTTGAATGACAGACCTGCTGGAACTATCCTTAATGTTATATTCACAGGTAAGTAGAATTGTGAGGAATATCTTTATTTACCTATGCAATACTTCTACATAATCTATCAATTTGTTATCTTCCATATTATACAGAATCCTTATATGTTTTTGTGTCTTTTCCATGACTGAATTAGTGAATTGCGTGGTGTATATTAAATTTCTTTTTAGGCCAGAAATGGGGTATACAGGGCGATCGAATGCCCTAATCAAGCAACAAGGAATTCGTTTTCTCAACTGTTTAAGCGTATTGCTTGGGTTATTGTTAGTTTCGTGTGGAAAGGACGCTAATCAACTCGCGCCCATCGTTACAAAAGCTGTTCCGGTTAATTTTATCGTTGCACAACCGGTAGATTTGCCGGTTACTCTCGAAACCGTCGCTCAGACGGAAGGTGCCAAAGAAGTCGAAATTCGTCCTCGAGTTGGAGGGGTTTTGCTAAAACGCCTGTATGATGAAGGAATGCCAATAAAAGCCGGTGAATCACTGTATTTGATTGACCCTGAACCCTATAAGAATATGCTGGCCGAAGCCAATGCGAATTTGCAGGAACAGCAAGCCCGCATCAAGCTCGCTCGCGAAGATTTACAGCGACAACAGCAGTTATATGAAAAAGGCTTTATCAGTCGTCGCGCTTATGATCTGGTTAAAACCGAATTGACGGTGGCGGAAACGGTACTACAATCAGCTAAAGCACGCGCTCGTCAGATGCAATTGAATTATTCTTATACTTCAGTTAAAGCTCCTGTTAGTGGTGTAACCGGGCGTTCTCAGTTTTCTGAAGGGGCCTTGGTGTTGGCTAATACCAGTATGCTGACAACAGTATCTCAGCTTTCTCCAATTTGGGTTCGCTTTAGTTTTTCGGAAAACGAAGTGATGCAGTTTGGGGGCTATTTGAATGAAGGAAATGTCCACAGCATCACCATGATTCTCTCAGATGGATCAGAATATCCATCGCCAGGGCGCATTAATTTCGCTGCAAGTAAAATTGATTCAGTACTGGCAACCCAGCAAATCCGAGCAACTTTTGAGAACCCGGAGCAGCGGGTGTTATCAGGTCAATTTGTTCGCGTTCGTGTTGCTGCGGGAAAATTGCGTACAGTCTATCGCATTCCTCAAGTGGCCGTATTGACATCGGATTTGGGCAAGTATGTATACATCATTAATGACGATCTTACGGTATCTTCGAGGCCGGTGACAGTAGGCAATTGGATCGGAAAAGATTGGCTTATTGAAGCCGGGTTAAATCCAGGGGACCGCATTGTGATCGATAATTTAATGCGATTGGCGCCGGGTAAATTGATAGAGCCTCGCTCATAAACTTACTCCAATACACGATCACAATGATAACAAGCGCAATATAACCATATTTTCGCCATGACTCGTTTTTTTATTGAACGGCCGATATTTGCGTCGGTGTTATCTATCTTCATTGTTCTGGCCGGGTTGGCTGCAGCGATACAATTACCGATTGAACAATATCCCAAAATCACACCACCTACAGTGATTGTGACGGCGACATACCCCGGAGCAAATGTTGAAACATTGATAAAAACCGTGGCCGCGCCCATTGAAGAAAAACTGCATAGCTTAGAAGGCTTACTGTATTTCAGCTCTAGCGCAGATACGAGTGGGCGATTGGCCATCACGATTACATTTGAAATTGGCACTGACATAGACCGTGCTGTCTTTAGTGTCAGCAATGAAGTTAATACAGCACTGGCACGCTTACCGGATGAAGTGCGACGTACCGGCATAACAGTGCAAAAACGCTCGAATGATCTACTGCTAGTTTTTGCGTTTACATCACAGGATGTCAATCATACGCCATTGTTTCTAAGCAATTTTATGACGGCTAACATTCTGGATGAAATTAAGCGTGTTCCAGGTGTAGGCGAAGCGCGGATTTTTGGTGCGCAAGATTACTCGATGCGTATTTGGTTAAAACCCGATCGAATGGCGCAATTAGGTATTACCGCGGGTGATATTGCTGATGCGATACGTACACAAAATACCCAACAGGCAATAGGGAAAATCGGTCAGGAGCCTGCTTTGGTTGATCAGCAATTGGTGTATACCATGACAGCCCGAGGTCGCTTGCTTGAACCTGAACAGTTTGAACGGATCATTTTGCGAGCCAGCGGGCCTAGTGGTGTGTTGTATCTGAAAGATGTCGCGCGCATCGAACTGGGTGCGCAAGATTATGCAACGCGTACTTATATCAATGGTGAATTAGGTCTTGGGATAGGCATTTTTCTACGTACTGGTGCGAATGCACTGGATACCGCAGCCGCCGTGAAAGCTAAAATGCATGCTTTGCAACCAAATTTCCCGGAAGGAATGCAGTATGTCATTTCACACGATACGAGCGTGTTTGTTAAAGCTTCTATATGGGAAGTGGTCAAAACATTGGGAGAAGCACTGCTGCTCGTGATCTTGGTGGTCTTTATATTTTTACAGACTTGGCGCGCTGCATTGATTCCGATTATTGCCATACCCATTTCGTTGATTGGCAGTTTTGCGGGTTTGTGGTTATTAGGGTATTCCATTAATACATTGACGTTATTTGCCATGGTGCTATCGATCGGTATCGTGGTCGATGATGCGATCGTCGTGCTTGAAAATATTGAGCGCTTAATGTCTGAAGAGAAACTCTCATCTCTTCAAGCAGCGATCAAAGCCATGCAACAAATATCGAGTGCTGTGATAGCGATGACTTTAGTATTGGTTGCGGTATTTATTCCAGTGGCTTTCTTGGGTGGGATCGCGGGCGAATTGTATCGACAGTTTGCGGTGACAATCGCTGTGGCTAGCGTGATTTCGGGTATTGTTGCGTTAACTTTAACGCCGGCATTATGCACGCTGTTACTTAGGTCAACTAGACGTATGCCAGGTTATTTGATTGGTTTTAATCGTCAATTTGAGCGAGTTCGTGGTTGGTACGTTCGGATGGTTGGGCTGAGTATTCACTATGCTGCACGCAGTCTTATGCTTTTTTTATTGGTAGTTTTGGTTTTGGCTTATCTGGTGCGCAGCATTCCAAGTGGTTTTATTCCATCCGAAGATCAGGGGTACGTGATCGGTGTGGTGATATTGCCTGACGGTGCGACTTTGGCCCGAACAATTAAAGTCGCAGATGAGGTTACACAAGCATTAGCGAAAGAATCAGCAATTGCATATCAGTTTTCAGTGAATGGATTGGATTTTATTGGCGGTGGAAATAGGACCAATGTTTCTACCGTGTTTGTGCGTATGAAAAATTGGTCAGAGCGAACGGTGAATGCCAACGATGTGGTAGATAAATTATCGGCCATTGGTATGCAACAATCTGATGGCCTGGTCGTTGCTTTTAACCCTCCGGCAATTCGTGGTTTAGGAAGTACTGGAGGGTTTGAGTTTTATGTGCAAAGCCGTATCAGTACCGATGTTGCGCAGTTGACTGAGGCGGTGAATGAATTGATGAGATCTTTAAAACAAGAGTCGCGCTTGGTTTCAGTAAATACTTTTTTACGTACATCAGTACCACAATACTATGTGGAAGTAGATGAAGCCAAAGCGATTGCACAGGGAGTATCCATTACTGATATTTACACGGCTTTACAAAGTACTATGGGCACGTTGTATATCAATGACTTTAATCGCTCGAGCAGAACATACCGGGTGCAATTGCAAGCAGAAGCTGAGTATCGCATGAAAGCAGATGATTTAGGTAAGGTGTATGTGCGCTCAGAATCTGGAGGGATGATTCCTTTATCCGCCTTGAGTAAGGTTAAACATGTTGTAGGTCCTGAGCAATTAGAGCGATACAATGGTTTACTTTCAGCGAAAGTTATGGGCACTACGGTGAGTGGCGTCAGCTCGGGAGATGCCATTGCATTGGTGGAAGAAATTGCCCAGCAAACGTTGCCAGAAGGTTATCAAATTGCTTGGACGGGAGCTGCTTTTCAAGAAAAAAAACTGGGTTCGGTTGCGATATTGGCAGTTAGCTTGGCAATCGTTATGGTTTTTCTTATTTTGGCCGCACAATTTGAGACATGGGCATTGCCATTGGCTGTCATTCTTGCGATTCCCTTCGCGATACTCGGAGCATTACTCGCAATTTTCATCTTGGGAATGAATAATGATATTTATTTCCAGATTGGTATGGTAACCCTCGTTGCTTTGACCGCAAAAAATGCGATCTTATTGGTTGAATTTGCCAATCAAAAAATACAACAAGGTATTGCCATGCATGAAGCGGCAATCCAGTCAGCACGATTACGTTTCAGACCGATTGTTATGACTTCCATGACATTTATTTTGGGTGTTGTACCGCTTGTTATCGCAACCGGAGCAGGGTCTGCAGCGCGGCAATCCATGGGTACGGGCGTTTTGGGGGGCATGATCATGGCAACCTGTGTGGCGACTATTTTTGTGCCACTATTTTTTCTGATCGTATCCAAACATACTGTTATTACAAAAAAAACTGACACTAACCCAGAGTAAAGTATTGTGTTGATTAAAACGGTTATGACAGAGTGTATTGGCGTATTTACGCTAATAAAGTATTTGTCATAATTGCGCTACAATAATGCTTATGGATCTAAGTAAATCTAATAAAACGGAAACAGCCCAAACCGTACAAAAAAAACTGCAGGATGCCAATATCATATTGGTCGGAATGATGGGGGCAGGTAAAACCACTATTGGTAAGGCCTTATCTATTCTGCTTAATAAAGATTTTGTCGATTCCGATCATGAAATTCAGGATCGTACCGGGGTAAAAATTCCGGTTATATTTGAGATAGAAGGGGAGGCAGGTTTTCGGAAGCGTGAATCTGAAGTGCTTGCTGATTTAGTAAAAAAGCGCAATATGATTTTAGCGACAGGTGGGGGCGCAGTTCTGTGTCAAGAAAATCGGGAAGCTTTACGACAAAATGGTGTGGTTATTTATTTGCGAGCTTCAGTTAATGATTTATACCGTCGTACACGGCATGATAAAAACCGACCGCTTTTGCAAACTAAAAATCTTTTGGAGCGTTTGAATGAATTGCATGCACAACGTGATGTTTACTATCGGGAAACAGCACATATCATCATGGATAGTGGTAAGCAGGGGGTGCGTTTTCTCATACAAAAGCTTATTCATAAATTAGCATCATTTGATTTTCAGGAACTCAACAGGAATCATCACCAAAATAATATGCAGACCATTACAGTCGATTTTGCTACGGTATCGGAAAAGCGTAGCTATCCCATTTATATTGGATATGGAATTCTTAATCAGGTAGATTTATTGTTGTCGCATATTCCTCAAATGCGGGTGGCGATTATATCCAATGAAACGGTCGCTCCTCTTTATTTAAGCGAATTAACGGCAGCACTGGCAAGAAAAAATATTGCTGTCATTCCTATTATTTTGCCGGATGGCGAAGCACATAAAAATTGGCAAACCTTAAATGTGATTTTTGATGCCTTACTTAAAAATCACTGTGAGCGTAATACCACCATAATAGCGCTTGGCGGTGGTGTTATCGGCGATCTAACGGGTTTTGCGGCATCAACCTATTTACGTGGAGTACCTTTCATTCAGATACCCACTTCACTGTTGGCGCAAGTGGATTCGTCTGTGGGAGGGAAAACCGGAATTAATCATACGCTGGGCAAAAATATGATTGGCGCTTTTTACCAGCCGCGCATGGTGCTGACTGATAGTGCTACTTTAAATACCCTACCGGAAAGGGAATTATATGCTGGACTCGCAGAAGTCATAAAATACGGTTTGATTCGCGATCCAGAGTTTTTTGATTGGCTAGAGCGTAATATGCATCGCTTAATTGCGCGTGATCCTGAAATTTTGAATCAAGCGATTCAGCGCAGTTGCGAAAATAAAGCAGAAATTGTTGCGGCAGATGAAAAGGAAAGGGGTGTTCGGGCTTTATTGAATTTGGGACATACCTTTGGCCATGCGATTGAAAATGGCATGGGTTACGGTGTTTGGTTTCATGGTGAGGCAGTGGCCGCTGGTATTGTGATGGCTGCTGAACTGTCGTTGCGGATGAAATTAATTAACGATGCGGATGTGAGGCGTATTCGGGATCTTTTTTTGCAAGCGAAGTTACCCGTTATTGCACCCAACATGCCGCCAGAAAAATATCTTGAGTTGATGGCGCTGGATAAAAAAGTGGAATCCGGGAAAACTCGTTTTATTTTGCTGAATCGGATTGGTGAAGCAGTCATGCGCGCTGATATATCATCTGCAGTTTTGAAGGAAACTATATCGGTATGTACGGTGCATGAATAGCTTGGCTGAATATGCGGTATCTGCGCATAACTCGAAAGGGCGTACTATCACTGAACCGGTTCCGGAAGGGCGTAGTGAGTTTCAGCGAGACCGTGATCGTATCATTCATTCCGCAGCATTTCGTCGGCTGGAATATAAAACACAAGTTTTTGTTAATCATGAAGGCGATTTGTTTCGTACCCGCTTGACGCATAGCCTTGAAGTAGCACAAATAGGGCGTTCTATTGCGAGAAATCTCAGATTGAATGAAGATTTGGTCGAGGCCATTACGCTTGCACACGATCTTGGTCATACACCTTTTGGGCATGCTGGTCAGGATGCATTAAATGACTGCATGCGAGACTATGGGGGCTTTGAACATAATCTACAGTCACTACGCGTTGTCGATGTACTCGAAGAACGTTATGCAGCTTTTGATGGTTTGAATCTTTGTTATGAGACTCGGGAGGGTATCTTAAAACGTGTTTCCAAGAAGAATGCACAAAAATTAGGCGTACTTGGTGAGTGTTTGTTAAAAGGTGAGCGACCCTCTATGGAAGCGCAATTGGCTAATTTCGCAGATGAGATCGCCTATAATAATCACGATGTCGATGATGGATTGCGTTCTGGTTTGATCACTTTGGAACAACTGAAGGAAGTCACGATTTTTTCTTACCATCTCAATCAAGTCAAGGATCGTTATCCCAATCTGACAGAACGCCGTATGATCTATGAAACCGTTCGTAGCATGATTAATACTTTAGTCAATGATCTCATTCAACAAAGCCGACATAACATTCAATCTGCAGGAATCGCTACACTTGAGGATGTGCGCACAGCATCCCCTTTGATTGGCTTTAGCCCTGCTGTGGATAAAGAACAGAAAGAATTAAAGAAATTTTTATTCAATCAGTTATATCGACACTTTCTGGTTATGCGTATGAATAAACGTGCCCAGCATACAATTGAACAGCTATTCACTGCATTTAATCATGAAATCAGAATGCTTCCTACTAAATATCAGAAAAAATTCGAGCAGGAAGGGCATCAGGCAATTGCTGATTATATTGCCGGAATGACGGATCGATACGCGATTAAGGAATATCAACGATTGTTTAATATTGCTGAAACTTAGATGGAAATAGCTACTGGTGCTTAAGAAATGACTGAGTAGCTACTGGAAAATGATCTGGGTTGCCATTGAGATGTTAAAACAGACTCAAGATGCTTATTTATTAAGAGCACTTTTCTATCCCTTTTGTCTTGCATTATCAACCTTGAATAGGCTCTTCGATTTTCTGTTACATGTAATGGTAAAACACGAAATAGAGGTTCGCTGGTAAAATACAAAATTTAACAGCGTGCCATCTTTTTAGAAAACACACGCTTACAGACTTTTTATAGGTTTTTAATGACAATGCTGATGAATGATACATTTCTACGCGCATTATTGAAAAAGCCGGTTGAATATACGCCTATTTGGATGATGCGCCAAGCTGGTCGATATCTGCCGGAATATAATGAAACGCGAGCACGTGCTGGTGATTTTCTTACCTTATGCAAAACTCCTGCTTTTGCTACAGAAGTAACTTTACAGCCGTTAGAGCGATTTCCACTGGATGCCGCAATACTATTTTCAGACATCTTGACGATTCCCGATGCCATGGGGTTAGGATTATATTTTGCGCAAGGTGAAGGTCCGATGTTTGAACGTCCTTTACGCAGTGAACAAGAAATAAAAGCATTAAGTCCCCCGGATATAAATAAGCAATTACGTTATGTAATGGATGCCGTGTCGGAAATACGCCGAGCATTGAACAATCGAGTACCTTTGATTGGTTTTTCTGGGAGTCCGTTTACGCTGGCATGTTATATGGTGGAAGGACGTGGTGGTACCGAATTCCGGGAGATAAAAACCATGCTGTATGAGCGCCCGGAATTGCTGCATCATATCCTAGAAGTAAATACTAAAGCCGTGACAGCGTATCTTAATGCGCAAATTGACTCCGGTGCACAAGCTGTGATGATTTTTGATACTTGGGGAGGAGCACTTGCACATTCAGCGTATCAAGAGTTTTCATTGCGCTATATGCAGCATATCGTTGCAGGATTGAAGCGTGAAAAGGATGGTGTGCAAATTCCTAGTATTGTATTTACAAAAGGTGGTGGACTTTGGTTAGAAGCAATTGCCGCTATCGGATGCGATGCGATTGGTTTGGATTGGTCAATCGACATCGGCTCGGCACGTAAGCGTGTGGGTAATAAAGTAGCATTGCAGGGTAATTTGGATCCGTCAGTACTTTTTTCTTCGCCGGAAGTTATCAAACGGGAAGTAGAGAAGATTCTTTCTAGTTATGGAAATGGAAGCGGCCATGTATTCAATTTGGGGCACGGAATTTCTCAATTTACTCCGCCGGAGCATGCTGCAGAACTGGTGAGTGCAGTTCATTCGTTAAGTCGTAAATTTCATGTAGCAGAAGAATAGCGTGGTCGACATGTATTTATGCATATTTTGATTATCGAAGATGATTTAGCGATTGCAGCAAATCTGTATGATTTTCTTGAATCCCGTGGTCATAGCGTTGATGCGGCTGCAAACGGGATGGCGGGACTTCATCTTGCCGTAACGCAACGGTTTGATGCGATACTGCTAGATTTAGGGTTGCCCGGAATGAACGGAATCACTTTGTGTCGAAAATTACGTCAGGAATCACAAATTGATACGCCAATTTTGATGTTAACAGCACGTGATACCTTGGAAGATAAGCTCATTGGTTTCGAGCAAGGGGCTGACGATTACATGGTCAAACCATTTGCTTTGAAGGAAGTGGAAGCTCGGTTACTGGCAATGCACAAGCGACATGCCGGTAAGGTGGCTAACCGGATTTTGGAAGTTGGGGAATTGTTTTTTGACCCCAAGACGGTATCTATTCGTTTTGAAAATAAGAATGTTAAGCTTCCACCTAAATGTATTCGCTTGCTGGCGCTAATGATGAGTGAACCGGGTAGAGTATTTAGTCGGGAGGAGCTTGAACAAGAAGCATGGGAAGAAGCACAAGAAACGAGCGATACTTTACGTAGTCACATGCATATTTTAAGGCGTGCTCTGACCAAAGCGGGTGGTTATGATCCGATTGAAACGGTGCATGGTTTAGGTTATTGCTTGATACTCCGTGAACAGCTACGGGATTAAACAAAGCCTACGTTACCGTGTTGCGGTAGCGCTGGCCACATTTAGTATTTTTATTGTTGGAACACTTTGTATTATTCTTTATTTCCTGTCCGACAATATTGAAGAGGCACATATTGAACAGGTGATTGATATGGAGATGGATCACCTGATACGTCGCTATCAGAAACACTCCGATTTTAATTCTCAGGTAGGTTTGCATGTTAGAAGTTTTGTCATCAGTAATATGGATGACGAATTGCAGATACCTGCCTATTTACGGGGTTTAAATCCCGGCCTACATCGTATTCTTTATGACACAAAAGAGCTCCATATTTTTGTGCGTATTATCGGTGAAACCAGATTTTTGGTGGCCTATCGTATTGAACTGCATACGCAACGCTTAAAAAAATTAAGATTATCGATATTACTGTCTTGGATTATCGTCATAGCAATTTCATTTATTGTCGGTTATTTGTTGGCTAAAGTATTGGTTCGGCAAGTCACTGATTTAGCAGAAAGAGTGAATTTACTAGCGCCTGGAGTTGTAGGTGTCGATTTGTTGGCGAGACCAGAAATGGATGAAGAAGTAGCGCAGCTAGCAAGTGCGCTGGATGATTATCAGGCGCGTATTAAGCGCATGCTTCAGCGTGAACATGAATTTACCGCGAATATTAGTCATGAATTGAGAACTCCCATTACAACTATTTTAACCAGCTGCGAATTATTGTTGGCTGATGATAGTTTGTCGGAACGATTACACTATCGGATAAAAATGATCGAGTCAGCGGCTACTCGAATGGGTGAACAGTTACAGGCATTGCTATTTCTTGCACGTGAGCAGTCACTAGGAGGAACAGAAGTAGTTGCTGTTGCTGAGTGTGTGCGCGACGCAGTGGAACCCATTTATATGGAAATAGCTAGGAAAAATTTGGAATTTGAAGTGAATATTCCACCGTCTATTACGGTTACTGTAAACCGTCAAGCATTGTATACGGTATTAATGAATTTACTGCGCAACGCAGTTCAATATACAGATAGAGGCTCTATCCGGGTTGATTTCAATGATCAGCAGCTTTCTGTATCGGATTCTGGTATTGGTATTGAGCCCGCTTATATGCCGATGCTGTATGAGCGATTTTTTCGCGGTTCATCCGATGGAGAGGGGCTGGGAATTGGGTTAGCAATCGTTAAACGTATTTGCGATCACTATCATTGGCGTATTGAGGTCGATAGTATGCCCGGAAAAGGTACAACATTTCATATCCATTTTGCTTGATCGAATCTTGCTAACAGGTAAATCTGCCTTCACGCTTTCTTCACATTTCTTGTGCTAATTTATTCAACCTTAAAGTTTCGTAACCAATAAGTAGCTCGAAAGTTTTTACTTTTAACGGAATAAACCCCAGGAGCTTGCTCCCGGGTAAGTCAGCCTGAAGGAATTTTTTCGTCTTATGTTCTGTATTTACGTTACTTTAAAGTCTATCTAAGGGAAAAATATTTTATGGCAAATGAAACAGAAAAAGAATCATCAAATGAGCAGAAATCTCCTTTCGGGGCAGCAGCATTTCAGTCGCAATATGTTTTACGTGACACCGCTGCGGGTCTGATAACAGGGGCGATGGCTATTCCGCTGACCATTGGCATTGCGATTATGTCTGACTATCCAATCAAAGTCGGTCTGGCGACCGTCGCTTTTGCTTCTCTGGTCGGTTGGATCAATGCCTGGTTCAGGCCAGGGAATTATATCGGTTCCCCCGGTATTGCAGCTGGATTGGCACCGGTACTGGCTTTGGGTGTGGCCAGTTTTGGCTGGCAAAATATGGCATTCTGTGTTTTTATGACTGCAGTCATGCAAGCAGTTATCTGGAAATTCAATTGGCAGCGTTATCTGCTCGTTGCCGTTCCGGTTTATCTGGTTGAAGGTTTGTTGGCTGGTGTGGGATTAAAAATATTATTGAAGTTTTCCGAGTTCACCTACGAAATACCGGAGGAAGCGGTTACCGAAGAATTCTGGAACAACGCGCGTATGCAAATGGTCGCCATCTCCGCAGCGGGTCTCGGGGTATTTTTACTGCTGTTTTCCAAATTCAAGGATACTCAACCTGCAATTCCTTATTTTGCGCTCATTATCGGCGGTGTGGTGTTGTCGCAGTTTGTCAGCGTACCCATGATATCGGTGGAAGATATTGATCTTCACTTGAAATTGCCATTACCGGAAGCGAATGTAACACTGATGATGATGGTTTATATGCTGCTTTTTTGCGCCATGCTGGCAATCGTCGACGTGATCGAACAAGTTATGAGTAACGCCGCTATTGAAAAAATCGACCCATTAAAACGTAAGACCAATAGCAATAATAGCTTGTTGGCTATTTGGATTGCCAATCTGGGTTCAAGTTTTTTCCATGGCATGACCAATCTGGATGGTCTGGCCAAAAGCACCACGAATAAGCTGGCCGGTGCAATGACCAAGTTTTCCGTCTTGATTATCGGGGCAGTCGTTTGCTTTTTTACATTCAATACGCAATATCTCGATTACTTGCCAAAATTTGCATTGGCAGCAATCATGTTGTTTACAGGATATAAAATGATTGCCGGTCTGGCACATGTGACACATTATGGCCCTTATGCGTTGATGCTGGCACTGTTAACGGCTGGTTTGGTTTATAAAGTGGGTATCTTTGAGGGTTTATTACTCGCGATGGCGGTACATGCTATAGTGCATTTTCTGGTTTATACCAAACACGACAATATGCCAGGTAAAGCTGTAGTAAAAAGGTACTTTGATAATTTAAAGAAAGATAGTGGTAATAATTTACAATAAATAATTATCTCTGAATGTTTTTTAAGTTGTTGATTATAAGGGCAACTACTTTAGTACGTTGCCCTTTAGCAGCGTAAATTATCATCAAGGAGAAGGAGAATGTTTCTATGTACAAGAAAATAATGGTTGCGGTGGATGGCAGTGAAGCTGCTAATAAAGCATTATCCGAAGCTGAAAATATTGCTAAGACTTATAATGCGGCTTTGTGTATTGTGCATTCCATTGGCGGCGATTCTGATGCTGAGAAAAAGGAAAGCACAGAGATACTGGAGAAAGCTAAATCTTCTGTGAGTGTGCTGAGCGTTGAGACCCGCTTTTTAAATGCTGAAGTCGAATATGGTTTGAATGGGGTGACAGAGGCAATTGCTACTGCCGCCACCGATTGGGGAGCTGATTTGCTGGTAGTTGGAACAGCTAATCGTCGAGGACTAGAGCGTTTCTTCGTGGGCTCTGTGGCGGAACAGCTGATTGGAAAAGTGAGTTCATCAATACTATTGGTTCGTTTATAAGAAACAACATTAATATTTAGGGCTAATAAACTTTAATTCAGTGAGATAAGGCCCCCCGGGTTTTGCTTTGGGGGGCTCACACAGTGTTTGACCTATACGACGCGACGTCATTGAATCTTCTATCTCGACCAAGAGAAGGGAGATTCAAGATGAAAGAGTATCAGAGCTTGATTCACAAGATGTCATTGTAAGTACCGTGTGAGTATATTCATTCATAGTTTTTTAGAACCATCTGATTAAGGTCAGATGGTTTGTTTGTTACGCATTTTAGCTTTTCTATAGCCTTGAGATACGCGTATATAGTTGCATAGAAATTAATGTTTGATGATCATAGGTTGTTCTATGAGTGTTTCTTCAGTTGATGGCAGTGCTGGTTGTGCAATCGAAAGTTTTGTCGAAGCAGTTTCAGGTTTATGTTCTAGAGCAAGATCTAGCACTTGATCTATCCACTTTACGGAATGAATATCCAATTGTTCCTGGATATTTGCAGGAATATCCACTAAGTCCTTAACATTTTTTTCTGGAATAATTACTGTTTTAATTCCACCTCGGTGCGCAGCGAGCAGCTTTTCTTTTAAACCACCAATGGGCAATACTTCCCCTCGCAAAGTGATTTCACCCGTCATGGCAACGTCAGCTCTTACTGCAATATTTGTCAGAGTGGACACAATGGCAACACAAATACCAATCCCTGCGCTTGGACCGTCTTTAGGCGTTGCGCCTTCCGGAAGATGAATGTGAATGTCATTTTTCTGATAGAAATCTTCTGCTATCCCTAACATATGAGAACGATTTCTAACCACTGAAAGGGCCGCTTGGATAGATTCTTGCATCACTTCACCCAGTTTTCCAGTAGTGATCATTTTTCCTTTACCCGGCATTGCAACAGTTTCAATTGTTAGCAACTCTCCACCAACCTCAGTCCATGCTAATCCAGTTACTTGCCCTACGTGGTTTTTTTCTTCAGCGACACCATAACTATAGCGTCTAACACCCAAGAATTTATCAAGATTACGCGATGTAACCACCACTTTTATTTTGTTTTTCTTGGTTAATATAGCTTTTACAGCTTTACGGCAGATTTTTGAAATTTCCCGTTCCATTGAGCGAACGCCTGCCTCTCTTGTGTAATAGCGAGCAATATCGCGTAGCGCATTATCTGAAACTGATAATTCAGTATCTTTCAGACCGTGATTTTGCATTTGTTTAGTTAACAAATATCGTTTCGAAATATTAAGTTTTTCTTCCTCGGTATAGCCAGATAGTTGAATAACTTCCATACGATCCAACAGCGCGGGGGGTATATTTAAAGAATTGGCTGTGGCGACGAACATGACGTCAGATAAATCATATTCTACTTCAATATAGTGATCCACAAAGGTACTATTCTGCTCAGGATCGAGTACCTCCAACAAAGCCGAAGCAGGATCGCCACGAAAGTCCATACCCATTTTATCGACTTCATCTAATAGAAATAGTGGATTCTTTACTCCTACTTTGCTCATGTTGTGCAGAATCTTACCGGGCATTGAGCCAATATAAGTTTTGCGGTGACCACGGATTTCGGCTTCATCACGCAGGCCACCTAGTGACATTCGCACGAATTTTCTATTGGTAGCGCGAGCAATGGATTGACCGAGTGATGTTTTGCCGACACCAGGGGGGCCTACTAGACATAGAATAGGAGCTTTGAGCTTATTGACGCGTTGTTGTACAGCTAGATATTCAACAATTCGCTCTTTAATTTTTTCTAATCCATAGTGATCTTTATCAAGCTCGGCCTCTGCGGTTTTTAAATTTGCATTGACTTTGTTTTTCTTCTTCCAAGGTAATGCCAACAATGCGTCGATATAATTACGCACTACTGTTGCTTCAGCAGACATCGGTGACATAAGTCGAAGTTTTTTTAACTCGGATTCTGCTTTTGTGTGCGCTTCTTTAGGCATCTGTGCGAGCTTAATTTTTCTTTCGATTTCTTCTAAATCGGCGCCATCCTCACCCTCACCTAATTCTTTCTGAATAGCTTTAACTTGTTCATTGAGATAGTAATCACGTTGGCTTTTTTCCATTTGGCGCTTTACTCGGCCACGGATACGTTTTTCAACTTGAAGGATGTCCAGTTCTGTTTCTAACAACCCGAGCATATGCTCAAGGCGTTTGGAGACATCAAATAACTCTAAGATTTCTTGTTTTTGTTCTAACTTGAGTGGCAAATAAGCAGCGATGGTATCGGCTAAACGCCCTGCATCCTCAATTTCGTTGAGCGAAGCAATAATTTCATGGGGAATTTTTTTGTTAAGTTTTACATATTGATCGAACTGAGTAACAATAGCACGCCGCATAGCCTCTGCTTCTGCATTATTGTTACCTTCAGATGTGATCTTTGTAACATTCGCAGAAAAATGATTTCCCGTATCAATAAGCTCTAATACTCTAGCGCGATAATTGCCTTCTACTAACACTTTAACCGTTCCATCCGGGAGTTTTAGCATTTGTAATAAGCTCGCTACACTGCATACATGATAGAGATCTTCAGGTTCAGGATCGTCAGTAGAGGCTACTTTTTGTGCTACTAATAAAATATTTTTATTAGATTCCATCGCATATTCAAGTGCCTTGATGGATTTTTGTCTGCCTACAAACAAAGGAATTACCATATGTGGAAAAACGACTACGTCGCGTAATGGCAGTAGTGGTAAAACTAACTGTTCAGAGTTATCGTTTGAAGGAATCATAATATCACTTAATGATGAGTTATTGGTTGATTGTATTTGCTAGTTAGATATGCATACTCCCAATAAATTCAAGAGCAGGAAAAATTTTAAGCTACTAAAGCTTCTGTAATTTACCGACTCATGAATCTTAATTAGGTTATATACCAAATAGTCAATTTCAGATCATTGAATAAGGGGGGTTATTTTGATCGTTTAGCAACTTTAGGTTGATCAGAATAAATAAGTATCGGTTTTATATCGTTACTAGAGGTGTTGTAGTCAATGACAACTTTTGAAACGTTTTCCAATGAGGGAAGATCGTACATAATATCCAATAATATTTCTTCAAGGATTGATCGCAATCCTCTCGCACCAGTTTTTCGTGTCAATGCTTTTTTTGCAATGGATTTTAAAGCGGCGTCGCGAAATTCAAGATCAACACCGCCTTCCATGTTGAACATTTTTTGATATTGCTTAATAAGTGCATTTTTCGGTTCAGTAAGAATCTGGATCAACGCTTCTTCATTTAATTCTTCTAATGTCGCAACAACAGGCAATCGTCCGACGAATTCTGGAATTAATCCAAATTTAACTAAATCCTCGGGTTCAACTTGTGCTAACGCTTTGTTAATACTCTCACCTTTCTGGCTTTTAACATTTACGCTAAACCCAATACCACTTTTTTCAGTCCGTGCTCTAATGACTTTATCTAATCCATCAAAGGCACCGCCACAAATAAACAGAATGTTAGTGGTATCCACTTGAATAAATTCTTGATTAGGATGTTTTCGTCCCCCTTGCGGAGGAACCATTGCAATGGTTCCTTCAATTAATTTTAATAGTGCTTGTTGTACACCTTCACCTGAAACATCTCTTGTGATAGATGGATTATCTGATTTACGTGAAATCTTATCAATTTCATCAATATACACGATACCTGTCTGCGTTTTTTCTGCATCATAATTACATTTTTGTAGTAATTTTTGGATAATGTTTTCTACGTCCTCGCCGACATAGCCTGCTTCGGTTAATGCAGTAGCATCAGCCATAATAAAAGGTACATCCAGAAGTCGCGCTAAAGTTTGTGCTAATAAAGTTTTACCTGACCCCGTTGGACCAACAAGCAAAATATTGCTTTTTGATAATTCTACTTCATCATTTTTGTTAAGATCACTAGTGTTTCTGAGGCGTTTATAGTGATTATAAACAGCCACAGATAGGATCTTCTTTGCCGATTCTTGACCAATTACGTATTGATCAAGAATTTGAGAAATTTCTCGTGGTACAGGCAGATCAGATTTAACTAGCTTGGAAGTTTCATCATTTTGTATTTCTTCTCGAATAATATCGTTGCATAGATCAATGCATTCATCACAAATAAATACTGAAGGGCCTGCGATAAGTTTTCTTACTTCATGTTGACTTTTGCCACAAAAAGAACAATATAGAAGTTTTTCACTGCTAGCTTTGTCTGGCATATTCTTTATCCTACAGTAATCGAATTGAAATACAAAAAATCTTGTTAAGTTTTAATATGCAACATTAACTCATTTGGTTTTTATTTTCATCCCTATGTGTCAATACCGCATCAACAAGGCCATAGTTAACTGATTCGGAAGCGCTCATAAAGTTATCTCGATCAGTATCTTTTTCGATATCTGAGATCGACCGATCTGTATGCAGTGCCATGATCTCATTGAGCTTGGCTTTAAGATACAGTATTTCGCGTGCATGAATTTCAATATCTGAAGCTTGCCCTTGGAATCCCCCTAAGGGTTGGTGAATCATCACGCGTGAATTAGGCAGGCAATAACGTTTCCCTTTTTGTCCCGCAGTAAGCAACAATGCACCCATGCTCGCAGCTTGACCAATACACAAAGTACTAATATCAGGTTTGATATATTGCATTGTGTCATAAATGGCTAAACCTGCAGATACCATTCCTCCGGGCGAATTAATATAAAAATAAATATCTTTTTCTGAATTCTCAGATTCCAGAAATAGAAATTGTGCAACAATGAGATTGGCAGAGATTTCATTAACAGGTCCAACTAGAAAAACAACCCTTTCTTTAAGTAAGCGTGAGTAAATATCATAAGCTCGCTCACCTCTTCCACTGGTTTCGATCACCATAGGAATTAATCCTAAGTTTTTTGGCTCTAAATCTGACATTTGATCAAATACTTGTTTCATGTTGTGGCAATCCCATTAGTTCATCGAAGGTTATAGATTTAGTGGTGAGCCTTACTTTATCAAGTGCCCATTTGACGACATTTTCTTCTAACACCAATGCTTCTGCTTCTTGTAAATGTTCTTTTGAGGAATAATGCCACTTGATCACTTGTTCTGGGTTCTCATAACTTTGTGCAATATCTTCAATAAGGCCTCGAACTTGTTCTGGTTTTGCTTTAAGGGAATGAAGCTTTACCAGTTCTGACAAAATTAACCCTAATTTAACGCGATATTCCGCTTTTTGCTTAAAGAGTTCGGGAGCCAGTTGTATCTCAGCCGATTTTATCCCTTTATTTTGCAAATTTTCTTGGGCATCTTGCATAAGTCTTCCGGTTTCTTGCTTAATTAATACATCGGGTGCTTCAATTTGTGTTGCATCCAATAGTGTTTGCATAATTTGCTCTTTGAGCTTTGATTTTACTCGTTTTGAGGCTTCATTTTCTAAATCTCGTTTTATCGCATTTCGTAATTCACCTATTTCGCCATTATTAATACCTAGGGATTTAGCAAAATCACTATCAATATCGGGTAGTATTGGCTTATTGATTGCGATGAGTTTTACTTCAAATGTAACGGTTTTGTTGGCAAGATCTTTATTATGGTAATTTTCCGGGAAAGTTACATCAAATGTTTTGCCTTCTCCTGCTTTCATACCCAACAAGAATGCTTCAAAATCTTTAAGGAATCTTCCTTCTCCAATGATTAAATGGACATTCTGCGCTTTGCCACCAGCAAAGTCTTTGCCGCCTAATAATCCATGAAAATCTATTTGAACTTGATCTCCTTCTTGAGCTTCCCGATTACTGATTGGTTCATAGCGTGTTTGACGTTTACGTATCACATCAAGTGTTTTATCTACATCAACATCGGTTATTTGTATTTCGGGTTGTTCAATTGAATGCTGACTTAAATCGCCAATTGATATCTCTGGATAAACTTCAAAGGTAGCAGCAAATTCAATAGATGAAGCATTATCGTTTGTTGAATTGGCTTCGAAGTGCGGATGGCCCACAATTTTAAGGTTATGCTGTTTAACCGCATTAATAAACTCATCGTGTATCTTATCGTTAAGCGCATCTTGATGTGCTTGATCGCCATACATTTGTGTAATAATCTTTAAAGGAACTTTACCAGGGCGAAAGCCGGCTAGTTTGGCAGTTCTTGCGATTTTTCTTAAGCGATTCTCGACTTCAGCTTGAAGTTTCTCAGGAGCAATTGAAATGGCAATACGTCGTTTCAATGCACCGAGGTTTTCTATATTTGATTCCATCCAAATTCCTGATTTGTTAATATGCGCAAATATGTATCAAACTATTATCTGACAATGAATGCCGCTTTAAGCGACAAATAGAACAATGCGAGTATTCTTATTAATTGATTTGGTGCGAAAGGGGGGACTCGAACCCCCACACCTTGCGGCGCCAGAACCTAAATCTGGTGCGTCTACCAATTCCGCCACCTTCGCAATCGATTGTTCTTGTCAAAATACTTTGAACCTGGCAAATTATACCTACTATTCCGACTAATCGCAGCTTGCCTTTTATTGGATTCAGCAAAATATCGTTTTACCGCTCATATGACAGCTATCTGAACCCATCAAATATAGATAGGTTGGTATTATGTCCTGAGGTTGCTGTATATTTTGCTTTACTTCACCCGGATGAGTTTTTGCTCGCTGAGGGGAATTTATTACTCCCGGTATTATGCTGTTAATACGTAGATGCGGTATCGTTTGTTCCCATTCATCTGCCAAGCTCTTTACCAAGGCTTCGATACCTGCTTTTGCTACAAGAAACGGTCCCCAGTAAGCTGTTGGTTTGGCCGTATGCGAATCTGAGGTCATAATAATACTCGCATCTGGAGCAGCTTTAAGAAGGGGCAGACACGCTTTAGTCAATGCGAAAGAAGATATGAGATTAACTTGTAACACTGTACGCCATTGTTCAATAGTTTGATTCTGCACGGGGGTTAAGCCATACAAAAAAGCAGCATTATAAAGAATTCCATCCAAGCGCCCGATTTGTTGTGCAATTGATTGTGCTGTGATTTGAAAATCTTTTTCTTCCGCTTTCTCGAGATCTAAAGGGTAAATAAATGCTTCAGATTTACCTAAAAGAGCAATTTCATCAAAAACTGATTCTAATTTCTGTACTTTGCGTCCATGCAGTATCACAGTTGCGCCATGCGCAGCATAAGCGAGAGCCGCCTCTCGTCCTATTCCTTGTCCTGCACCAGTAATTAAAATAACGCGATCTTGGAGAAAGTTTTCTGCAGGTAAATAATCTTTAAATGTTTCCATTATTTGAATTTATCATGATTGTGTTCTTATTCAAAAAATAAAAAAGACAGCAAGAGCAATTATTTTGCTAACGTATAGATTCTGCTTTGAATAAAAAACCCCCAATTATTTTAATTGGGGGTTTTTTAGGAAATAGAGAAGTAAATCTGAGGAAAATTACATATCCATACCGCCCATACCGCCCATACCGCCCATACCGCCCATACCGCCACCTGCAGGGGTATCTTCTTTCGGTAATTCGGCAACCATAGCATCTGTGGTCAGCATCAAACCGGCAACGGAAGCAGCATTTTGTAAAGCAGAGCGTGTAACTTTGGTTGGATCTAACACACCCATTGCTACTAAATCGCCATATTCACTAGTTGCAGCGTTGTATCCAAAATTTCCCTGATTTTCTGAAACTTTGTTGACAACGACTGATGGCTCGTCGCCACAGTTAGTAACGATTTGACGTAATGGTTCTTCTAGTGCACGCAATACAATCTTGATTCCAGCTTCTTGATCGTGATTGTCACCTTTTGTTTTTTTCACGGCTGCAGCAATACGCAATAATGCTACACCACCTCCAGGAATAACACCTTCTTCGACAGCTGCCCGTGTTGCGTGTAATGCATCTTCCACACGCGCTTTCTTCTCTTTCATTTCAACTTCGGTAGCAGCGCCTACTTTAATTAAAGCAACACCCCCCGCCAATTTTGCGACGCGTTCCTGCAGTTTTTCTTTATCATAATCGCTTGTAGCTTCATCGATTTGCGCGCGAATTTGTTTTACACGACCTTCAATAGTACTGGCATTACCTGCCCCATCAATAATGGTAGTATTTTCTTTACCAATTTCTATGCGTTTTGCTTGTCCGAGATCGTTTAAAGTTGCTTTTTCTAGAGTTAAGCCAACTTCTTCAGCAATCACTGTACCACCCGTTAGGATTGCAATATCCTCCAACATGGCCTTACGGCGATCACCAAAACCAGGTGCTTTAACCGCACAGGTTTTGAGGATGCCACGAATATTATTAACTACCAAGGTTGCCAATGCTTCACCATCGACATCTTCAGCAATGATTAATAATGGTTTTCCAGATTTTGCAACTTGTTCCAGTACTGGCAATAATTCACGAATATTGGAGATTTTTTTATCGTGCAACAGAATATAGGGACTGTCGAGCAATGCAATTTGTTTTTCTGCACTGCTGATAAAGTATGGGGATAAATAGCCACGGTCAAATTGCATACCTTCTACGACTTCTAACTCGTTTTGTAAACCTGAGCCGTCTTCAACTGTGATTACACCTTCTTTACCGACTTTATCCATTGCATCAGCAATGATGTTTCCAATTTCAGTATCAGAATTTGCAGAGATGCTACCAACTTGTGCAATTTCTTTTGCCGTTACACAAGGCTTGGACAGTTTTTTAAGTTCGTTTACTGCCGTGATAACCGCTTTGTCAATACCACGTTTGAGATCCATTGGATTCATTCCGGCCGCAACATATTTCATACCTTCTTTTACAATGGATTGTGCTAGAACGGTGGCGGTTGTGGTGCCGTCTCCTGCAACATCAGAAGTTTTACTAGCCACTTCTTTGAGCATTTGCGCACCCATGTTTTCAAATTTATCTTTCAGTTCGATTTCTTTTGCAACTGAAACACCGTCTTTGGTAATGGTTGGAGCGCCATAAGAACGATCTAAAACAACATTGCGTCCTTTGGGGCCTAGTGTAACTTTTACAGCATCCGCCAATATATTAACACCGGCAACCATTCTATGACGCGCGGAATCACCGAACTTAACTTCTTTTGCAGACATAAATTTTCTCCTAATTACTTAAAAAATACGATATTGAATATTGAGTTAATGCAACAAAGTGTATTACTTACCCTTCAATAACACCCATGATATCTTCTTCGCGCATGACTAAAAGTTCTTCGCCTTTAATTTTTACCGATTGACCGCCATATTTGCTAAATAATACTTTGTCGCCTACTTTAACTTCTAAAGGACGAACTTTTCCATCATCACCTACTTTTCCTTTACCAACTGCGATGACTTCTCCTTGATCTGGTTTTTCAGCTGCACTATCTGGAATAACAATACCTGAAGCTGTTTTACGCTCGTCTTCGACGCGTTTTACTACAACACGATCATGTAAGGGGCGAATTTTCATATTTCTTCTCCTATTTATGGTTAAAAAAATAATACAAGGCTTATATATCAATCTATTGGTGAATCTGATCTTAGATTTTAAGCGTCTAGTAGATGGCTAACATAAGAATTATTAGCACTCGTCAACTATGAGTGCTAATAATATGAACTCTTTCCAAGAATTTCAAGGTGGGAAAGAAATTTAATGCATAACCTGCTGAATTTTAGTGGAAAAATTATTGCAACTAACTGGAGTGTAACGAATGAAAGTGTTGAGTGAAGTAGGGAGGTGATTTGCTACTCTTTGCCGGGTTGTTTTTTGTGAACAAAAACGCAGAGAGTAGCAAAAGTAAATTAATGACCAGATTCGCGGATATGTTTCATGGCTTCTGAAGTGTGTTTTGCAGATTCTTCGCCATGTCCCATTTCAGCATGTTTAATTGCTTCTTCTAAGTGCTTAACTGCTTCATCCATGTGCTTATGCGCTTCGGCATGTTCTTTACCGGCAGCTTTGGCGTGCGCTAAACTATCTTTAGCATGCTGGAGAGCTTCTTTTGCATGCCCCATTTCTCCATGTGCTTGTGCTTTTCCAGCATGTTCCATTGCTTCGGAGGTATGTCCGGCATCAGAAGCGAGAAGTTGGGTGCTTACTAAAAGCGCAAGTGCACTAATAAACATAGATATCAATTTCATAATGACAACTCCTTCTGTATTGTTGTAAAAAAAACAAATAAAAACCACTTACTTACTATGTATTAACAGAATCAGTTTTACAGAATATAAAACTAAGCCGTAATTCTGACAAACTAACCGCGATACATACTTTATTTATACCATAGATATTGAATGACTGGGCGATACTATATACAGAGATGGATGCTATCTAAGTTTGTGCTTGTATACGTAATTCCATAGTTCTGATTTGTTGTGTATATTCAGTTTTTCATAGATCGAAGTTAAGTGATTTCGCAAGGTACTTTCAGTAATACATAATTTTGCTGCAACAATTTTGCCTGGTAGTTCAACATTTTCAATCATAGTAAAAAATACTTTTTTTTCTTTAGGCGTTAACTTGTGAATTTCATCTTTGTTTTGAATATGGCTCTTTTTAAGGCTTTGCAAAGATAATTCGTTGAGTAATCGTATGATAGTTGTTTGACTTAACCATAATTGTCCTTCATGCACTTTCTCAATAGCTTTTATGATGTTATCTAAGGTAAATTCTTTTTCTAGAAAACCACGTGCACCCGCAAGAATAAATTTATCATAAACCTCAGAGCTATTTAGCCATTTAAAAATCAGTACCTTGGCATGAGTCTTGATAATTAAATCGAAAACAGTCCCTAAACTTTTCTCCTCCTCTATCGTGGGATTGATGATGATCACATTAGGTGTAAGGCTATCAAGGTGTGGCAATGCTTCGGTACAATCCATATAATTGCCGACAACAGCCATCTTGTTTTTTTGCTGGAGGATTAGTTTTTCAAAAGCGTATTGGATAATACTGTATTGTCCTATCAATACAATTCGAATCAGTTCTTTTGATGATGAGTCATTCATAAAGCTTTTAACAATGTTTCAGTTAACATTGGGATCGAATTGTTTTTATAGCTAGTTAATTTATAGATATGTTTTACCATCTGGGGCAGTTTTTCACTGAAACAGATAGTTACTTTATTCTTGGTTTTTTGGCACGCAACAATCTTGCTTTTTTAGGATCAATTGTTAAAGGCCTATATATTTCCAGGCGATCATCCGGCCGGAGAATTGTGCTTGGTTTCACAAAATTACCGAAAATGCCAATTCTGTTTTCCGTCAATGTTATTTCAGGAAATTGATCTAAAATGCCTGATTGTAGAATCGCCTGTTCGGCGGTATCGCCAGCTCTAATTGTAATTTGCCTTAGAATTTGTATATTCGGCAACGCATAAGCAATCTCAATTTCAAAGTAATTACAACCTTTTACCATAAATTTCATCAGCGCGTTTGATAAACGATTCTACAAAACTATTTGCAATCATATGAAACACCGGACCAACCAATTTTTCCAATATTTTATTGGAAAATGTATAGTGTAGACGGAAATTTATTTTACATGCTGTTTCACACAATGAAATAAAATGCCAGTATCCTTCCAGGTGTTCAAAGGGTCCATCAAGTAAGCTCATTTCGATCAAGGCATCTTTAATAGCTTTATTTGCTGCAGGTTTGTTGATGGGATAGCGTTTGTTCTCGGTGGTAAAGCTATGTTGTATTTGATGATAATTAATTTTAACCTTAGCGTGTACAATTACCTCATCCTGAATTGTGACGGAAGTTCCGCCGCACCAGGGAAGAAATTTTGGATAATCTGCAACATTGTCAACGAGCGCATACATCTGGTCTGCTGAGTATTCAACCAATACTGATTTTTCTATTTCTGCCATAAAAGTAAATCACTGTTGCCAGTAAGACAATATTAAAAAAACTGATAAAATTAAACCTGCTGATTCCTGCGGTTAGGTTCCCTATATGAGTATAGTACAAAACAAAAAAGCCTTTCACGATTATTTTATCGAGGAAAAATATGAAGCAGGAATGGCGCTACATGGGTGGGAAGTGAAATCCATTCGTGATAGTCGAGTACAGCTCAAAGAAGCTTATGTGATTATTCGTAGCAGTGAATTGTATTTGATTGGCAGTCATATTAGCCCACTCAAGACAGCGTCGACACATATCAACCCAGACCCAGTTCGAACACGGAAACTGTTACTTCATGCAGAAGAAATTAAAAAACTGATTGGTAAAGTTGAACGCGCAGGATATACGCTAATTCCATTAGATATGCATTATAAATCCGGGAGAATCAAGTTAGAAATCGGATTAGCGAAAGGCAAAAAACAGCACGATAAACGCGATAGCGAAAAACAAAAAGAATGGGAACGTACTAAACAACGTTTAATGCGAAACAAATAATTATTACTAAACTAAATTGAAGATACTTTGATCTATGAATAAGCAAAAACCGATTGCAATATGGTTATTAATTTGTTGTGCTTTGGTATTCGCCATGATTATAGTGGGCGGTGTAACACGATTGACCGACTCAGGGCTTTCTATTGTTGAATGGCAACCGATCGTTGGAACAATTCCCCCTATTACTCAAAACGATTGGGAAGTGCTATTAGAAAAATACCGTTCGACACCCCAGTATCAAAAAATTAACAAGGGAATGAGTATTGATGAATTTAAAGGTATTTTCTGGTGGGAATACTTTCATCGTTTACTAGGTCGATTAATTGGGGTGGTATTTTTTATACCATTTGTTTGTTTTTTGATTCAAAAGCGTATTGACCGACCTCTAGGAGTGAAATTAATAGGGATTTTTATTCTGGGAGGCTTGCAAGGTTTTATGGGTTGGTACATGGTAATGAGTGGTCTTGTGAATGATCCGCAAGTGAGTCAATATCGTTTGACTGCTCATCTGGGGTTAGCGATTGTTATTTTTGCAGCGATGTTTTGGGTCGCGCTAGGAATTTTATCGCCTAAAGCTGATAATCCTGATGCGGATGAGAAGATTCGGCCGCTTTACAAGTTTTCGGCGGGGTTAGCAGGACTAATTTTTATTATGATTTTGTCAGGAGGCTTTGTTGCAGGAATTCGTGCTGGTTTTGCTTATAACACGTTTCCACTCATGAACGGGCATTTCATGCCACCAGAAATTTTTATGCTTGAGCCCTGGTATCGTAATTTCTTCGCCAACATGGCAACAGTACAGTTTAATCATCGCTTAATCGCTTGGATTTTGGCTTTTTTAGTGCCACTGTTCTGGTTTAAGTCAAAAAAATATAATTTGTCTGAGACGACGCGCATAGCTTGTAATCTTTTCTTGATCATGCTGGTGATTCAAATCAGTTTAGGGATATCAACGCTTTTATACGTGGTACCGATTCCTTTGGCTGCATCGCATCAGGGAGGAGCCGTGTTATTGTTTGCAGCAGCTTTATGGGTGAGTCATCGATTGCGGTTGACCGGAAATGCTTAGAATGAAACTATGGATACGCGAGAATAGTTGATATATTTGTTGTTATTGATTCAAGAGTTTAAGCCGAGCCTTTCCATGCGGTAACGCAGTGATCTGACGGTTATGCCGAGTGCTTTTGCGGCTTTAGTTCGGTTATAACGGTTTTGTTCCAACGCTCTTTCGATTGAATCTTTTTCTAGTTTATCGAGAAAATCTTGTAACGGTAATCCTTCTTCAACCAGTGAAGGAGGGGGGGCTATTTCGATTTTGCTTGTTTCGGTTTTTATGGGAGCCTTGAATTTCTCAGGCATTTGCAGTTCGTTGCGACCAATTTCAGTGTCAGAACAAAGTGCGAGTGTGCGTTCCAAGATATTTTCGAGCTCGCGCACATTGCCAGGATAATCATAATACATCAGCAATTCGATAGCTTCATTTCTTAGCTGGCACGGAGGTCTACTTGCTTCTCGGCAAAGTTTGGTAATAATTTTTTCGGCAATGACCGGAATATCTTCTCGCATCTCACGAAGAGCCGGCATACCAAGTTCAATAACATTCAATCGATAGTACAAGTCTTGACGAAATTGACCCGATTCAACGCATTGTGAAAGTTTTTTGTGCGTGGCACTAATGATGCGTACATCGATACCTTTTTCTTGTGTATCACCAATCCGTCTGACTTGTTTTTCTTGAATTACGCGCAGTAACTTTACTTGCATTGCCAATGGTAAATCAGCTACTTCATCAAGAAATAAAGTGCCACCTTGTGCCATAAGAAAAAAACCATCATGGTCTTTGTCGGCACCAGTAAATGCACCTTTTTTATAACCAAAAAATTCACTTTCCATGAGATTCTCGGGGATTGCACCACAATTTACAGCAATAAAAGGCTGGGTATGGCGTGTACTTTTTTCATGAATCATTCGTGCCGCTAGTTCTTTTCCGCTCCCTGATTCACCATTGATATAAACAGCGGCTTGACTCCGTGCTAGCTTGTCTATCGTAGCTCGTAGTTGATGCATGGGGAGGGAATTGCCGAGCAGTGTACGTTGAGTAGAGAGCGATTGCTCGGGTGCTGGAATGCTTAATGCGGATTTGACGAGATCGCGCAAATCTTTTAATCCAACCGGTTTGGATAAGTAATCAAATGCACCTGCTTTAAGTGCGGCTACTGCATTTTCGGTTGATCCATAGGCAGTGATTACAGCAATCGGGAGATCCGTATGATATTGATTAACATGCTTAACTAAATCTAATCCTTCGCCATCCGGTAAACGCATATCGGTTAGGCACAATTGAAAATGTTGCGACTTCAATTGCGTTTTTGCTGCATCAATCGATTGTGCGCTTGCTACATCCATACCCATACGAGCGAGTGTCAATTCGAGCAGCTCAATGATATCGGGTTCATCGTCAACAATCAGTATTTTTATTGAAGGACTGTCGTGTTGTGGATGGGTGTTATTGATTTTATTCATAAGGTGTTATGATGTTTTTACATTTGATCCTAAACTGTGTACCGATAGGATTCTCAACAAATTCTAAGGTGGCGTGATTGGCTTCGCATAATTCACGTGCAATAAATAGTCCTAAGCCGGTGCCTCCACGTGCAGTGGTGTAAAAAGGCTCAAAAACTTGTTTGCTTTTCTGTAAATCCAGAGGAGGGCCATCATTAATGATATCCAAAATAACATGAATTTTTTGTGTATCGGTAGACAACTGAATCTGGATACTGTTTTCTTGTTTGGTGGAGTGTCTCAGTGCATTACTACATAAATTCCATAATACTTGGTTGAGCTGATCGTGATCAAAACTGATTTGGCGGTTGTTGCTCTCAATGAAATTAAACCGATTTCTATGGGTTTTTTCACTTAGGCAAAATTGCTCTAAAAATTTTTCCATGAAATGATGAACATTGATAATGCTTGGGTTCGAGACACGCGCTTGGTGAAGTTGAAGTATATCCTGAACGATTTTATTCAAGCGCCGCGTATTGTCACAAATGATATGTACAAGCCGTGTACCAGTGTTATTCTCAACACCTTCCTCTTGTAGTAATTCGGCAGCATGATTGATAGCTGAAAGCGGGTTGCGGATTTCATGCGCAATATTCGTTGTCAAGCGACCCAACGCAGCCAATTTTAATTGCTGTAATTGTGCTTCCATACGACTCATATCTTCAAGAAAAATAACAGCACCATTACGCGTGCTTGACTGTATGGGGACCCACCGTACATGAGCCAAGGTATTCGTACAATTGATGCGTAATATTTCCGTATGCTCGATCATGCTTTGTTTTTGCCAATCAGACAGTAGGTCGACAAATTCGGGTAGAAGCTCAGATACTTTAAGGGAACTGGTTTGTTTGTTAGCGGAATCCAGATTCAACATTGTTTCGGCTAAAGCATTACGTTGCCGAATATTGCCATCCTCATCTATGACCAAAATTCCTTCTGGAAGTTCTTGTATGATCAATTGGTTAACTTGAGACATATTGGCCAAATCAATGCCTCTTTCATTAGCAAGTTTTTCACTGCGCAAGGTGTTCTTTGCGAGCTGATGCGCTAACCAGGCAACTGCAAAATAGGCCATGCTCAGTAAGCCAGCTTGTGAATACTGTGCAGAATAGAAATCTATGGTCATCGAGGCATAAACTTCTTGTAACAACAGGCTGATAGTCGCAATCGATGCGAAAAATAACGCTATTCGACCTTGGCTGATTAATCCTGCAACAGCCAGTGAGATCATTGCTAGCCCGCCTAATCCACTTTGTAATCCACCGCTGGCATAAAGCATGATGGAAAAGAAAAAAATATCTCCAACAAGTTGGAAAGAGAGTTGTCTATCCAGATTGGAAAAACGCAATCGTGTTAATAACATACATAAACAACCAAAGGTAGCGTACGCCGCAGCGGTATAAACAAACAACAGGTAACGATATGCGCCAAAATTGGTTTGATCAAACTTCCATGAAATCAAAATCAACGAGCATCCAATCAGTAAGCGATAGATATTGAAGTAATATAAAAATCGCCAGTGCTGCTCAGAGTAATCATGCTCCGATATTTTTGAACCGGATGATGGATGAATTATTCTGGTTTGGTTTGCATTTTTGTTTATTAAGAAGGATGTATGGTTGGTCACGGTATTGATGAGACTATGATTTTATGTGCAACTCACGATGTTTAGCAGAGCAAAAATATCGATTACTTTCATTGCTAAGTGCCTCATTTTTCGGAATGTGAGTACCACAATACGAGCATATGACCATATCTTCAACCGATTCAATAGAATCCTTTGGATTGTTTCGCTTGATTTTTTGAATCTTGATCAACCAGAAAATAAGGATCGCAATGATGATTAGAAATAAGATTTTTCCCATTCAAATAATTCACTTTAAGATATTGACTGTTTTAAATTTATTGGATTATTCGTTAAAGTATAACAATTTGCGATACAGGTAAATGCTGAAATAACCCTCTGAAAATATCTTTATGTTATTGATTGAGCCTGTATCCGAAAGAGCACCACGAATTGCATTGCCTCAGCATGTTTGGGGATAACATGGTTTTGGCACAAGGAGGTTTGACCGCCGATCGAAGGAGGCGATCATGATGTTTTTGCTGAATAGAGGGTTATTTTTTCAATTTCGCAAATGCGTTGGCCATTGCGCTTTGTATCGGTGTGTTAGTGGAATCTTGGTTTCTGGAAGGCTGGGAGCGTTGCTTATTACGCGGTATATCGGTTTTGTCGATTTTGTGCTCGTTGTGCATTGCGTGCTGCTTGGTGCTACTGGTATTGTCATCCAAACGCATGCTAAGCGAGATGCGTTTACGTTTTTCATCGATTTCGATAACTTTTACTTTGACCACTTGACCTGCTTTTACCACGCTGTGCGGATCTTTAACAAAAGTGTTGGAGAGTGCGGAAATATGCACCAAGCCATCTTGATGCACACCAATATCCACAAATGCGCCAAAGGCTGCTACGTTGGTAACCACACCCTCGAGAATCATGTCAGGATGTAAATCCTTGATGTCTTCCACGCCTTCTTTGAAAACAGCTGTAGTGAATTCCGGGCGGGGATCGCGGCCGGGTTTTTCTAATTCTTTTAAGATATCTGTAATGGTTGGCACGCCAAATCGATGATCAGCGTATTTGCCTGAATTGAGTTTGTTGAGCGTAGCAACATCCCCAATGATGGTTGTTACATCTTTTTGGATATCTTTAAGAATTTTTTCGACCAGAGGGTAGGATTCTGGGTGAACACTAGAAGCATCTAGCGGGTTCTCACCATTCATAATACGTAAAAAACCTGCGGCTTGTTCAAAGGTTTTTTCGCCCAAACGGGGAACAGACTTCAATTGCTCGCGAGAAGTAAACGCACCTTGCTTATCACGATAATTGACAATACTTTGCGCCACGCTGTTGCTTAAACCAGAAACACGCGCCAATAAAGCAATGGAAGCGGTATTGACATCCACACCCACTGCATTCACACAATCTTCTACTACGGCATCCAATGAGCGCGCTAATTGGGTTTGGCTAACATCATGTTGATACTGGCCGACACCGATAGATTTCGGATCTATTTTGACCAATTCTGCTAAGGGGTCTTGCAAGCGGCGTGCAATAGAAACGGCTCCGCGAATCGACACATCCAAGTCAGGCAATTCCTTGGAAGCAAATTCAGAAGCGGAATAGACGGATGCGCCTGCTTCGGATACCACGATTTTACTTAAACTGAGCTCTGGAAATTGTTTGATTAGATCCTGTGCTAATTTATCAGTTTCGCGTGATGCGGTGCCATTACCGATAGAAATGAGCGCAATGTTGTGTTTTTGAGCGAGCATGGCCAGTTTGTGCAAAGCGCCTTGCCAATCATTGCGTGGTGCATGGGGGTAGATCGTATCGTATTCCAATACTTTGCCGGTGTTGTCGACGACGGCTATTTTGACACCGGTACGTAATCCAGGATCTAAGCCAATTGTGGCTCGGGGGCCGGCGGGCGATGCTAATAGCAAATTTTTTAAATTTCGCGCAAATATCTGAATGGCTTCAGTTTCTGATTTTTCACGCAGGGCAGTCATCAATTCGGTTTCTAAATGTAATGATATTTTCACGCGCCATGCCCAACGTACCGTTTCCAGCAACCATTTATCGGCCGGCCGTTTTTTGTTTTCGACACCAACGTGTTTGGCGATGCGTACCTCACAAGGATTAAATGGAGCTTCCCATTTGGGTTTTTCTGCTTCACAGTCCAAGCGTAAGGTGACATTCAAAAATTCTTCACGACGGCCACGGAAAATAGCTAATGCACGGTGCGAGGGAATTTTATTCAAATTTTCAGTGTAATCAAAATAATCACTGAATTTAATACCAGCTTCTTCTTGACCGGTTATAACTTTAGTTTCTACTACGCCATGTTCTAGTAAATATTCGCGCAAGGATTGTAGCAGTGAAGCATTTTCAGCAAAGCGCTCCATTAAAATTTGACGTGCCCCTTCCAAGGCTGCTTTTGCATCAGGTATGCCTGGATTATCACCATTGGGTGTGGTGAAAGCTGGTTTAATAAATGGTTGCGCTGCTTGTTCGGGATCAAGCATTGGGTTGGCTATGAGATTATCCGCCAAGGCATCCAGTCCTGCTTCAATAGCGATTTGTGCTTTAGTCCGGCGTTTTGGTTTATAGGATAAATATAAGTCTTCTAAATGCGTTTTATCTTCAGCGAGCAAAATACTATTTTGTAGTTCTGGTGTCAGTTTTCCTTGTTCTTCAATACTAGCCAAAATGATTTTGCGCCTGCTTTCTAATTCACGTAGATAACGTAAACGTTCTTCCAATAAACGCAATTGCGTATCATCCAAATTGCCTGTTAATTCTTTGCGATAACGCGCTATAAAAGGGACCGTGGCTCCTTCATCGAGTAAAGTAATTGCTGCTTGGATCTGATGCGTATTGGCTGATAATTCACTGGCTAAGCGTTGTTCTATCGAGGGCAACATAACGGGATTTCAAAGAAAAATAGAAGTAAAACAGATGTGATGATACGCAATTCAGAAAATAGCGCAATCTTGACAATTCAATTGAAGATGCCGTGGAAATGAGTCTGTTATTGGATTGCAAAAAAACTTCCACTTCCGATAGACTATTTTCATGTGCTGAATGTGCTGAGCGATGCTTGACGCAATGGATACGCATCTGATTGAATAAAAGCCTAATGCTTAATAGGATTATCGTGATTAATACAGCAAAATTATCCAGATACATAGCTTTGGTTGTTGGATTGGTTATTTCAGCCGCTGGTCATGCATCAAACAATGCCGCTCATATCGATGATCAAGCCAATGAAGCTATATTCCAAGGGTGGCAAGTGTTTTCAGAAGTCTGTGGATCATGCCACGGTGATTTTGGTCAAGGTAAAATAGCACCCGATTTAACGCAACAAATAAAAACGTTATCAGAGGAAGACTTTACTCGTGTTGTGACGAATGGAAAAGGGTTGATGCCCCCTTGGAAAGCCAATCAAGAGGTGATGCACAATATACCCAATATGTACCGCTATCTTAAAGCCCGATCTAATGGGGTACTGCAGGAAGGTATGCCAATGAAACCAAGGTAGATAATAATTCAGATCGTATCCATCCGATTTAACTGAACTATTATCTATAGTGTATTTTCATTTCGCTGCTGCGATTTCACTACTAGCATCAGTACCAGCTTTGTTTTCACTGTACACGGTTGTAGCCAATTCTCTGTGCATTTTTGCTTTCTCTAGATCTGCTTCGATTGTTGCTTCGTGTTCACGTACATTGGCTTTTGCGTGAGATTGCTCTGATAAGCCTTCTGGGCCAAAATAGAAAGAATGATTTTCATATTCTTCAACGATTTCTTGATTGTGCTTTAACAGAGCTTGCTCCGATTTGGCGTGATCTTCATAGTGTTTAGCCAAGGCAGCGTGATCGTTGTCGTCGATACCTTCAACTTCTGCTGCAATTGAGACGGAACTCGCCAGTAACAGACTTGAAAAAGCGAATGCTGCGATGCCAGTTAGAAATTTTGATGTTTTCATAATGTAATTCCCCATAAATTTTAAAGACATCGCAGTGTAACCAAGTGGAATGTCTTTTAATATTGGGAAATATATTATTTTGCTCTAATGGAATCTCTTAGGAAATCTTGAATAATTATCTGCGCGAGCGGCTCTGTTGTTAAAGCGGGGAGGGGGGGTAGGTACGCGTCTTCTGTTTAATGATGGTCGACGCGTACTCGAATTTTCAGTTCGACTAAAATCTGTTGATTTTAGTTATTGTTTTTAGCGTTTTCTTTGTTGATTTCAGTACATTTATCGATAAAAGCTTGACGTGCAGCTTCGTCATTTTTGAATGCTGTCAGTGATGATTCCATGCCCCTTCCAGAGCAATTGGCTGAATCGGGCGTAGGAACGCCACCACAACCGATTAAAGCGATACTAAGGCCAATCATGCAAACGACATTGTGTTTATTCTTCATTTAAAAATTTCCTCTTCCTGTATAAATATTCTCTATGGCTTGATTTACATGTTGATTTTTCAATCGCTTGGTATCGGCTCAGCCACACGAACCTAACAGCGTGATTCTACCTGAATCCTGATGGACTTTGTATTTTTGCCGTGTTTTGAGCACACAGTGCATGTTGATAGTGCGTTGAGCTTATTTAACCGATGGGCCATTGCGTGAGATAATGCGCGAGTAAGTATGACGATAGCATTCATTTTTAGATGGAATTCCTCGCCGCTGACGGTGGAGTACTTTAACGAACAACTCGCATGTCCAAAATTTTCATTAGCTATCGCCGCGATGATAGTGCAGCCTATGCAGGCCGGTTATATGATCGGTTGGTCAGTCATTTCGGTCGTGGTCATGTGTTCATGGACATTGATCAAATTGAGCCGGGTGAGGTTTTTGATCAAGTAATCAAGGATAAGCTGGCAGCGGTACAAGTGGCCGTGGTACTGATCGGAGAACGCTGGCTGGATATCGCCGATGCAAACGGGCAACGGCGTTTGGATAATCCCGATGATTGGGTGCGGCTCGAAATTACCACTTTACTGGAGCGCAATATTCGTGTCATCCCGGTGTTGGTTGGTGCTGCCACAATGCCCAAACCGACGCAATTGCCTGAATGCATGATACCGCTGACACGGCGCCATGCGATTGAAATTACCAGTCATCCTCGCTTTCATACCGATGCTGACAAGTTGATCAAAGCGCTGGAAAAAGCCGTGGGCGCGCTACCTCCCGAGCCACCTAAAATCCCAGAAAAACCGGGAAAACCAGGTTTCCTACGATTTGCGGTAATCGCAGGTGTGATCGGCATTGTTTTAATAGCAGGTGGGTATTTAATCGTTATGCCACCGCAGTCAATTTCTATTCAACCGGTGGATCCGGTCGTTGAGCAAACCACTGAAGTAGCCCGTGCTGAAACACATCCAACACAAGCGCTCATTGCAGAACAACCGCAACAGGCGACTCCCGATCCAGTTGTTCAACCGGTCACTGAGCAACTTAAAGTTTCTGTCATCGAACCTAAAATGGTGCGCATTCTACCTGGTAAATTCCTGATGAGTTCACCCGAAACTGAACATGGGCGAGAGTTTAATGAAAGCCCGCAACATGAAGTCAGCATCGCGTATGCGTTTGAAATCGGTCAATACGAAGTCACATTCGACGAGTACGATGCGTTTGCCAAGGATACCCAACGTAAATTACTGCATGATGAAGGTTTGGGACGGGGCAGGCGAGCGGTGTCTCGCGTTTCATTTGACGGTGCGCAAGCCTATGTGCGATGGTTGTCTGAGCGAACGGGTAAAAAATACCGGTTGCCGACCGAAGCGGAATGGGAATACGTTGCGCGAGCAGGCACGCAAATGCCCTATTGGTGGGGTGATGACATTGGTCACAATAATGCCAACTGCAAGGGGTGCGGCAGTAAATGGGATAGGAGAGCCGCGCCAGTGGGTTCGTTTGAAGCCAATGCATTCGGACTCTATGATATGGCTGGTAACGTATGGGAATGGACGCAGGACTGCTGGCACCGCAACTATCAAAACGCACCACAGGATGGTTCGGCGTGGCTGGAAAAGGATGAGGGTGATTGTACTCGCCGGGTGGTTCGGGGCGGTTCGTGGTTCAGCGAACCACAGGACTTGCGGTCGGCTAGCCGTAATTGGTTCGAAATCCCCGGCATCGGCACGGGTTTTCGTATCGCCAGGGATTTTTGATTTTTGTTCTTTGTTTTTTGTCCTTTGCGGGGTGCAGGGGCGGAGCTCCTGCGGGTTTGATTTTTTCGATTGCAAGTTGAAGGGTAGGCTGCTTGTGATGCGTATTGCAAACTGAGCTGTTTGACCCCCAAAAACCAAACATGTTAATCTGGTTTCAAATCTGTATACTCTGCACTATGCTGAGTTATTGCGATCGATTCTAATCAGTTTTCCAATCATCCGGAGCCGACATGAAATTTTCTATTTACCGTTATGATCCCGATAAAGATGAAAAGCCTTACATGCGTGATTATGACGTGCAATTGGCCAGTACTGACAAAATGTTGCTGGACGCATTGTTACGGATCAAATCGATCGATGATAGCCTGAGCTTGCGCCGGTCCTGCCGCGAAGGGGTATGTGGTTCGGATGCGATGAATATCAATGGCCGTAATGGGTTGGCTTGTATCACACCGATCAGCAGTTTGAAGGAACCGATTGAAATCCGCCCCTTGCCTGGATTGCCGGTGATTCGAGATTTGATTGTTGATATGACGCAATTCTTTCAACAATATCATTCGATCAAACCTTTCTTGATCAATAATGATCCGCCTCCTGAAACCGAACGACTGCAATTTCCGGAAGACCGGGCTAAACTAGACGGAGCGTACGAATGTATCTTATGCGCGTGTTGTACGACATCGTGTCCATCTTTTTGGTGGAATCCCGATAAATTTGTAGGTCCTGCGGGATTGTTGCAAGCTTACCGTTTTCTGGCCGATAGTCGCGACCAAGCGACGGCCGAACGGTTGGATAACTTGGAAGATCCTTACCGACTGTTTCGCTGCCATTCCATTATGAATTGCGTGGATGCTTGTCCTAAAGGTTTAAATCCAACCAGCGCAATTGGTAAAATCAAAGACATGATGGTTAAAAGGATGGTATGAAAGCGCTTGAGCGGGCACGCTGGCGTTGTCGGCGTGGGATGCTTGAGCTGGATATCGTTCTGCAGCGCTTCTTGGATCGCTACTACCTACAGTTAAACAATCAGCAACTGGAGCAGTTTGAGCGTTTGCTCGATTTGCCCGATAATGATTTATGGGATTTAATCACGGGACGGCAGGTGGCAATAGACAGTCGTTTGCTTATCGTGTTGAATCTACTGCAAAAGAGCTGATTTCTTGGGTGTATTTGGGGAATTCTTTAAAGTATGCATCGTGCATACTGGTCAATTATGAGCAATTGGTGGAGAGTAACATGGCACAAAAAACAGCAACTTTAAATCTTAATAATGGTTCAGCACCCATTGAGCTGCCGATTTTGTCTGGAACGATGGGCCCTGATGTCATTGATATCCGCACATTGCATAAGCAAAGCGGTATGTTTACCTATGATCCGGGTTATTTATCCACGGCGAGTAATAATTCCTCGATTACCTTCATAGATGGCGAAAAGGGCATATTGTTGTACCGTGGTTATCCCATCGAACAATTGGCCATGCATTGCGATTTTATCGATGTATGCTATCTATTGATGAATGGGGAGCTGCCGACGCCCGAGCAAAAATCCACATTCGATGGAACCATTAAAGACCATTCGATGCTGCACGAGCAACTCGTGCGGTTCTTCAACGGTTTTCGCCGCGATGCGCATCCGATGGCCGTGATGGTCGGTGTGGTTGGCGCATTGTCTGCTTTTTATCATGATGCATTGAATATTTCCGATCCGGCTTATCGCCAAAAATCGGCTTTCCGATTGATTGCCAAACTACCAACCATTGCAGCGATGGCTTATAAATATAACATTGGCCAACCGTATGTTTATCCGAAGAACCGTCTGAGCTATGCGGAAAATTTCTTGCACATGATGTTTTCTGTACCTTCGGAAGAATACGTCACCAACCCTGTGATTGTACGGGCGTTGGATCGGATTCTGATCCTACATGCTGATCATGAGCAAAATGCTTCGACTTCAACGGTGCGTTTGGTGGGTTCCAGCGGCGCTAATCCATTTGCGTGCGTTTCTTCAGGTATTTCGTGTTTATGGGGGCCAGCACACGGCGGTGCAAACGAAGCCTGCTTGAACATGCTGGAGGAAATCGGCGATGTATCGCGCATTGATGAATATATCAAACGTGTCAAAGATAAAGACAGTAATTATCGTTTGATGGGATTCGGTCACCGTGTCTATAAAAATTTTGACCCACGTGCCAAATTGATGCGGGAAACCTGCCATGAAGTCTTAAACGAGCTGGGGTTAGAGAACGATCGCTTATTTAGGTTAGCGTTACAACTTGAAAAAATTGCATTGGAAGATGATTATTTTATTTCCAGAAAACTTTATCCGAATGTCGATTTTTATTCCGGTATTGTGCAACGTGCGCTCGGTATACCCACCATTATGTTCACGGCCATTTTTGCAATGGCGCGGACAGTGGGCTGGGTAGCGCAATGGAACGAAATGGTTTCTGATCCGGATTACAAGATTGGCCGTCCTCGTCAGTTATATGAGGGAGCGACGATGCGTGACATTCCTGCTGCCTATTGCAAAAAATAGTTTGATTTTTAATAGACTTGTTTAACTTATGAATAATCCAGCGATTGATCATTCGGCTTTGTACGGAGAAAATGCTGCCTTTATCGAAGCTTTATATGAGGACTATTTGCACGACCCTTATTCCGTGGTGCCGATCTGGCGGGATTATTTTGATACCATGCACGCCAATCAGGCGAATATTGAAACCAATTTGCAACGAATCAATGGCGCTTCGGTAGCGATCGATAAGGCTATTGGGGAGCCCGAAACACCGACTAGCGTTGCGCCGGTTGAGTCGGATGATCGTAAGCAAGTCGCCGTACTGCAATTGATTAACACCTATCGCTATCGTGGATTAAACCAAGCAAAGCTGGATCCGCTTGGATTGGTTCAACAGGCCAACGTACCAGAACTTGATCCTGCCTATTTTGGTTTCACCGAAACAGACCTGGACAAAGTATTTAACAGTGGTTCTTTGGTGTGCCCTGAGCACGCCACGCTACGTGACATGCTGCAGATTCTGCGTGAAACATACTGTAATTCTATCGGTGCCGAGTATATGTATATTTCTTCAGTGGAGCAGAAGCGCTGGATACAGGCACGTTTGGAGGGGCAACGATCGAATCCGAATTATTCCGATGAATATAAGCGTCATATTTTAGAACGACTGGTGGCTGCAGAGGGGCTTGAACGCTATTTACACAGTCGCTATGTAGGGCAAAAACGTTTTTCAGGGGAAGGCAACGAAAGCCTAATCCCTCTATTGGATGGCTTGATTCAGCGAGCAGGGGCTTCCGGTGTGCAGCAAATTGTCATGGGAATGGCGCACCGCGCCCGGCTGAATGTATTGGTCAATACACTCGGGAAAATGCCCGCCGATTTATTCCGTGAATTTGAAGGAACACAGCCATCTGATTTACCATCTGGCGATGTCAAGTATCATCAAGGTTTTTCTTCGGCCATCCAAACCCAGGGTGGCGTGGTGCGCTTAGCTTTGGCATTTAATCCTTCACACTTAGAAATCGTCAATCCTGTTGTGGAGGGATCTGCAAGAGCACGACAACATATTTTAAAAGATTTGATGGGTGATAAGGTGATGCCGGTTTTGATCCATGGCGATGCGGCTTTTGCAGGGCAGGGCGTGGTAATGGAAACGCTGAATTTATCGCAAGCGCGGGGTTTTGGTACCGGTGGCACGGTGCATATCATTATTAACAACCAGATAGGATTTACCACTTCTGATACGCGGGATAGTCGTTCGACATTTTATTGCACGGATGTGGCGAAAATGATTGAAGCGCCTATTTTTCATGTGAATGGCGATGATCCAGAGGCAGTGTTGATGATAGGGGAGTTGGCATTCGATTTTCGGATGCGCTTTCACAAGGATGTCGTCATCGATTTGGTGTGTTTTCGTCGCCAAGGTCATAACGAGCAAGATGAGCCGATGGTTACGCAACCTCGCATGTATCAAATCATCAACAAACATCCCGGTACGCTGAAGCTATATATCAATAAGCTGACTGCAGCCGGTGTAATCAGTAACCAAGACGCCGAAGCCATGATTGAAGCCTATCGTGCTGCCATGGATGCTGAGATGAATCCCAATAAAAGCATCTATCACGATTATAAATCAACGAGTGATTGGGCGCCTTTCCTAAAGCCGATTAAATGGAACCAAAGCATCAAAACGGGTGTTCCGCTTGCGACGCTGAAAAAACTTGCTAACCGATTAACGGATATCCCGAGCGATTTCAAGCTGCATTCGCGTGTTGAGAAAATCATCACGGATCGACGTGCCATGAGTGAGGGAAAGTTGCTGATAGACTGGGGTATGGCAGAAAACTTAGCTTATGCTTCTCTGGTGCAGACAGGTTATGGTATACGGTTAACCGGGCAGGATTCTGGGCGTGGTACGTTTTTTCATCGGCATGCGGTGATACGCGATCAAGTGGCAGCAGATCAAAATGAACGAATTTATGTGCCATTGTGCCATATCGATCCGCAGCAAGGCGATTTTGTGGTCATTGACTCGATGTTATCCGAAGAAGCCGTGCTTGGTTTTGAATATGGTTATGCCACAACGCAACCCAACGAATTGGTCATATGGGAAGCGCAATTTGGCGATTTCGTCAATGGCGCGCAAGTCGTCGTCGATCAGTTTATTGCCGCCGGCGAAGCTAAATGGGGACGTTTGTGTGGTTTGGTCATGATGTTGCCGCATGGTTATGAAGGACAGGGGCCGGAGCATTCCTCTGCGCGGCTCGAACGGTTTATGCAGCTTTGTGCGGATTATAATATTCAGATTTGTATTCCTTCCACGCCCGCGCAAATGTTTCACATGCTGCGTAGGCAAATCATTCGGCCGTTACGCAAACCGTTGATCATCATGAGCCCCAAAAGTATGCTGCGGCTTAAAGAATCCGCGTCGCGTTTGGAAGATTTAGTTCAAGGTCATTTTTATCCAGTGATTCCTGAGGTGGATAATCTGGATGCAAAAAAAGTTAGGCGCATCATTGTTTGTAGCGGAAAGATTTATTATGAGCTGATTGCTTACCGGAAAGAACGAAAAATAACCAATATGGTGATTATTCGCCTGGAGCAACTGTATCCGTTCCCGCATGAAGAGTTTCAGGCCGAGATTGACCGTTACAAAAATGCGAAAGAAGTGATATGGTGTCAGGAAGAACCCGGCAATCAAGGCGCGTGGCATAGGATCCAACATTATTTGTTGCGGCACATGTGGCCGAATCAAACACTGGATTACGCTTTGCGCGCATCAGCCGCATCGCCGGCAGTGGGTTATGCGGCGAGGCATAAATTTACCCAAAATGAATTGATAGAGGCGGCTTTCAGAGACAAAATTTAACCAGAGGACGAAACATCATGCTCGTTGAAATAAAAGTACCTGTGTTATCAGAGTCTGTTGCTGAAGCTACTTTGGTAGCGTGGCATAAAAAGATCGGTGAAGCGGTCAAGCGCTCGGAAAATCTGATCGATATCGAGACCGATAAAGTCGTGATGGAATTGCCCGCGCCGAATGCCGGCGTGTTGAAAGAAATTCGCAAACTCGATGGAGCAACCGTCACCAGCGGTGAAGTGATCGCTGTAATCGACACGGATGCTGTGGCTGAAGAAACGCAAGCAAGCGAAGCGGAAACTAAGCCGATTACCGATATTCAGCCCAAAAAACCGGTAGCGTCTACTGAAAAAGCGATTGCTGCGAATGAGGATTCGCAAACAGCGCCTGTGTTGATGCCTGCTGCGCGCAAACTGGCGGCTGATCTTAATTTGAATTCCTCTGATGTGGCTCGCCTTAAAGGCACGGGATTAGGAGGGCGCGTTCTTAAAGAAGATGTGCAAGCTTCGATCGATAAGCAAGCGGTTAATACAACCGAACCAATTGCACAACCGATACCGCAATCACAGTCTCAAACGGAGCCAGAAACGTTTCCGCCACAGCACGCAACCAGCGTAAATCAACAACCTAGCGGTTCCCGAAAAGAACGTCGGGTAGCAATGTCTCGTTTGCGTCAAACGATTGCACAGCGGTTGGTACAATCACAGTCGACTGCGGCGATTCTAACGACCTTTAATGAAGTCAACATGCAAGCTGTGATGGATCTGCGTGCGCGTTATAAGGTGGGGTTTGAAAAAGAGCATGGCGTCAAGCTCGGCTTCATGTCATTCTTTGTTAAAGCCGTTGTCGCAGCGCTGAAAAAATATCCGATTATCAATGCCTCGGTCGAAGGCACTGATATTGTTTACCACGATTACTTTGATATTGGTATCGCGGTGGGTAGTTCACGTGGATTGGTGGTTCCTGTGATCCGCAACGCTGATCAACTGACGCTGGCGGGAATTGAAAAACAAATTGCGGATTTCGCTAAGCGCGCACAGGAAGGTAAGCTTACGCTCGAAGAACTTAGCGGCGGTACTTTCTCCATTACTAACGGCGGTGTATTTGGTTCGATGCTGTCAACGCCAATTATCAATCCGCCACAAAGTGCGATCCTCGGTATTCATGCCACCAAAGATCGACCCGTTGTGGAAAATGGTCAAATTGTTATCCGCCCGATGAATTATCTAGCGCTTTCCTATGATCATCGCATCATCGATGGTCGGGAAGCAGTACTAGCCTTGGTGGCGATGAAAGAAGCCTTGGAATATCCGGTGAGCCCGTTGTTGGAGGTATAACATTTCAAGCTTGATCTGGGAGATAAGAGATATTCAGTCAATCAATTTTAGATTGACTGAGTGTGTTCAAAAACCGCGATACAAGCTAGATTCTTGGTGATGGTTTCCCACTTATGGAAGGCGGTCGTGGCAAACGATTAAACTTCAGATGGGTCAATATCCATTTTCTTTTGCTCGTAAACCTTTCTCGTACTCAAGCCACTCAGCCAAACAACTTTTTAAGCACTCAAATGCAAATCACCGGCAAATTTTCAGTTTGCAAGTGATATCATTCAGCCCTGTTAAAAATCGATTCTACGGTTTCAAACGATGTCCGGATTACACGCTATTTCTACTTATTCTCCTCCGATTTGGTTACCTGGAGGAAACCTACAAACCATCTATCCTTATGCTTTCAAGCCGGTGCGACTGTTTCAATACCGGCGGGAGCGCTGGGAGTTGGATGATGGTGATTTCGTTGATGTAGATTGGGTCGATGGTGCTGTCCATTCGCCTTTGGTGGTGTTTTTTCATGGTTTGGAAGGCAATTCTTCCAGTCATTATATTGTGAGTACTATCAATAACCTAAAAAAGCATCACTGGTCGAGTGTGGTGATTCACTTTCGCGGTTGTTCCGGGACACCTAACCGGTTACCCCGTGCATATCATGCCGGTGATTCTGCAGAAATTGAGCAAATGCTACAACGTGTGATTCTCCAGGTTGGAGAGAACCGATCTCCGCAACCGCTGTTTGTTGTAGGGGTATCGTTGGGTGGCAATGCATTATTAAAATGGCTGGGAGAACAGAATCAGCGGGCAAACAGCCTGGTTTCCCGTGTAGTCGCCATTTCTGTTCCACTCGATTTGGCGGCGGCGGGGGCTGCGTTGGATGCCGGTTTTAATCAAGTGTATACCCGGCATTTCCTGGCAACGTTGAAACGCAAAGCTTTTTATAAGCTTCGGCAATTTCCTGGGTTATTTGATCGCCAAGCACTGAAGAAATGCGACACTATTTATGATTTTGATAATTTGGTGACGGCACCATTACATGGTTTTCGTGATACCGATCACTATTGGCGCGTGTCTGCCAGTAAGCAATGGTTAGGAGAAATAACCGTACCGACTTTGATTATCAATGCACGCAACGATCCTTTCATGCCAGCTTCCGTTTTACCCAAGCAGCAAGAAGTATCGTCCAAGGTGGTGCTGGAATTTCCCGAACACGGCGGACACGCTGGGTTTCTACAAGGCACATTCCCGGGTAGATTGGATTGGTTGCCGGAAAGGATATTCCATTTTTTTAATCAGAGCCAAGTTCAAACGTAAATCAGTGGGTGAGATCACACTGTCGTGGCCACCTTTATACAGGCGGTTATAAAAGGATTGTGAATCTCACCAGCGTAGACTATGCTTATAGATGTATGACTACAGTAAAGTCATGGTCTGTTGTTCATGGATATCTACTATTAAAGGAGTATTGATATGGATATGTTTAAAAATAAAAGCCATTTTTTGCGTATTGCCGGTTGTTTAGTTCTTGGGCTGTTTAGTGCATCATTATTGGCCAATTCACCAGCACCCCCTGCACCTCCTGCACCGAAGCCCATTACGGATGACAGGAAAAATATTGGACAAACTGAAAAATCCGATCCGACTTTAATGAGTCGCAGCAAGAGTGGTGCCGGTGTTTCTCCATCCAGTGATCAAATCCCTGATGCCGCACAAGCTAAGACAATTGAAGATGCGCCTGCAAAACTTCGTGAGGAAATACCCATGATGAGTCCTGCCAATCCGTCTGATTCAAGTATGCCTGCGAAAACCGACCCATTGAATAATCGATTGAATATAAACAATTCGCCTCCAGCCAATAGTCAGCAAAGAATGTTGAATCCTAGCAGACCAATGGATTCGGGTTATTAAATCAAATCATGATTGTTCTTATCTGGCTAGTAGAGGTTATCTGCTAGCCGATAAACTGCTTCATTGGTTGTGCTTTGACTTTAGTGCGGGCGTTATCCCGGTGATCATTGCTTGTGGCGCGATTGGAATTGCATTGAATGATTTGAGTATTCAGTGATCGATGCATTGTTCCATCCAGGATAACGCTTGCTTTTTTAAGCCATCATGCTAGTTGCCTGAACGTATCTGCATTATTCCATTTTCTTTTCTGAGAACATACATGTTTCCGTCAGAAGACACTTGAATATCGACGATCATGCCCATTCCGGAAGCAAAAGAAAATGATTTTTTCGTTGCAATGTCATAGCGACGAATCCAACCACCGCAGAAATCGCCATAGAAGTAATCGCCTACATAATCTTTTGGATATCGATCATTGATTGGATTGTAAAACGCGCTACCGACAATCGCGTAGCAAGGCGCAGTATTATTATGTTTGTAAGCGAGGATGGGATTACGAAATCGTGTATCGTTACTTTTCCCTTCGACGATTGGCCAACCGTAATTTGCGCCTTTGATGATTTGGTTGACTTCTTCCCAGGCGTTTGCTCCGACATCATTCACATAAATGCGTCCAGAACCGGGTTGTACATCAAAACTATAGGGATTACGCAATCCTTTTGCCCAAATGGTGCGATTGACACCAGCAGCACTTTGATAAAACGGATTATCGTTCGGTATGCTGCCATCTTTATTAATGCGCAGTATTTTGCCTTTTAGGTTTGATAAAGACTGTGCATTGCTACGAACGTCCCCATCACCTACTGCAATATAGAGCTTTCCATCTGCTCCAAAACCAATTGCACCACCGTTGTGTTTTGTCTGGGAGCCGGATGGTTGAATATCTAGCAGCACATCTTCACTGCCAGATAACGCCGTGTCGCCATTGGCTTTAAAGCGACTTACGCGATTATGGATGGTCGGAGATTTGCTGGTGTAATAGACGTAAACCCATTGATTTGTCAAAAAATTTGGATCAAAGGCAATGCCTAACAATCCGCGCTCGCCCTGGCTATTAACGCGTGTAGCGATATTTAGAAATGGTTGTGCCAGTAGATGGCCTTTTTCCACAATTTTGATGCGTCCAGCTTGCTCGGTAATAAAAATACGGCCATCAGGTGCAATCGCCATTCGTGTTGGATTGTTCAGGCTCTTGATGATGTTGGTTTGCGTAAATCCAGCAGGTACCCCAGCTTGTATTTCAGCGGATACGAACAACGCAGACAAAATTGCTATAGTGAATATTACGAAATATTTTCGTGTGAAACAGACGTTCTTGAATATAAATAATTGATTTGAAACCATAGTTCAACTCCTTTGTGATACCAATACCATAGAACATGAAACTGATTCATGAGTACTGAATGCGAAGAGAAAAAAATAGTGTCACTACTGATTAATTTTTAGCGTACACATACTTAGCGAGAAATCCTTAGGTCGTTAAGCTCAATATATTGCGACAATCCCTATGAGTTGGGTGATTCAAGTTTCAGCAAAGCGCATTATCAATTCTGCTAAGTGCTTACTTTGAATATCTGTAATTAATTTACAGAGAGGACAAGACCACAGAGATCACTTATTGAAGCAGCAAATTTTGAGTTGAGGTCATTGTTATAGTTCTCAACGAATGAATTCTACGTGGGAAAATTATACACGACTTACGACATGAGTACAGCGTGAAGTTTTATTTAAGTGTTACAGAATGCTAATAATAGATTCTAACTATATAATTAATAATGAAAAATAATTCTTAAATGATTGGTCTTGCAAATTTTAAAAAAATCTGACTATAAATGCATTTTCAATGTTTTTTGTGAATGGAATCCGCACTCGATGACCGCTACCCGGTGCAACTTGTACTGATTGGCCTTTTGAATCGAGCATGTGTGACAACTCTATGATTTCATTTCCACTGGGGTGAATGATTTCCAGTCGGTCTCCGATTTGAAAGCGATTTTTTACTAATACTTCCGCTAATCCCTTGTCGTTGTCAAAGCCAGTCACATGGCCAACATATTGACTACGGTTGGATTCTGAGTGGCCGCGCAGATAATTTTGTGTTTCTTGTGTGCTATGGCGTTGATAAAAACCACTGGTATAGCCGCGGTTTGCCAGTCCTTCCAGTTCGCCGAGCAGCGCTGGATTAAACGGTTTTTCAGCCGCCGCATCATCAATCGCTTTACGATAGACTTGCGCAGTACGTGCTACGTAATAAAGCGATTTGGTGCGACCTTCGATTTTTAACGAATCAATACCAATTTTCACGAGTCGTTCTACATGCTCTACCGCCCGTAAATCTTTAGAATTCATGATGTACGTACCATGTTCATCTTCCATAATGGGCATCAATTGCCCCGGTCGTTCGCTTTCTTCGATCAGATACACCTCATCAGCCAATGGATGGCGGGGGATCGAACCACAGCCGCTACCTGACATATCTTGTTGATTCGATTGCTGCATGGCTTGTCCAAAATTGAAATCAATTTTCTCGATGGTTTGGATATCACCACTGGCATTTTCTTCAGCAGGTTTTACTTTGTAGTCCCAGCGGCAAGAATTGGTGCAAGTTCCCTGATTCGGGTCGCGATGATTGAAATAGCCGGAAAGCAAGCAACGTCCAGAATAGGCAATGCATAATGCGCCATGCACAAAAACTTCCAATTCCATATCGGGGCAATAATCGCGAATTTGTGCAACTTCATCTAATGACAATTCGCGCGATAGAATCACGCGCGTCAAACCGATTTTTTGCCAAAATTTGACGCCCATATAATTCACGGTATTGGCTTGTACTGACAAATGAATTGGCATGTCCGGCCATTGTTCGCGTACCAACATGATCAATCCTGGGTCTGCCATGATCAGCGCATC